>Ga0265296_1001532_pt1 | contig 26277 bp, 21 predicted proteins | sample MunlanPumphouse1_FD_189073 | JGI IMG/M metagenome (GOLD analysis project Ga0265296, IMG submission 189073) | Groundwater microbial communities from a municipal landfill in Southern Ontario, Canada - Pumphouse #1 | ecosystem: Environmental > Aquatic > Deep subsurface > Groundwater | place... | reverse complement strand
TATTATGAACGTTCATTTCTAAAAAAAAATTGCAAAAACTTTTACTATGAAATGCTTCCGTATGATTTACCTCTGAATTTGCTATCGCTTTTTTGCAATTTTTTTATGCCATTTATTTGCCGCTAACGGTTCGCAGCTAAAATATGTGCGGGCTCACTTGCACAAAACTGTCTGATAACACAAAGGTAAATTAAAAGCACAAATGGTTATGGCAAATGCAAAACAATAATTTATACCGCTGAAAAAAGCATTTGCAAATGCACTATCTCCCGCATATTTTTTAGGTGCTGTTAGCGGCTGATAACCTTGACATCAGTTTATGATAGCCACTCAGCTAATTGTCAAGAACCACTCTTTGAAAGTAGCGAAGTCCGGTTTATTTCAGTCTGTTCCGGATTGCGTTTTTTTGTCTGCATATTATGAACGTTCATTTCTAAAAAAAAATTGCAAAAACTTTTACTATGAAATGCTTCCGTATGATTTACCTCTGAATTTGCTATCGCTTTTTTGCAATTTTTTTATGCCATTTATTTGCCGCTAACAACCCGATAAACGCAACCAGTCACGTTTATTTCAACCTTAGTTGGAACTCAGTAAAATTACAAGTAGCTAAAAAATAGCCTTTTATAATTTTGTTTATTTGTTGCATCTATAGGAGGTTGTTTATCGTTTTGTTAATTTAATTTTTATTTCTGTTATAAAAATAATCTTAAAAATGAGTTATTCTAATAACATTACAAACTTTAAAAAAAATCTTTAATTACATACTTTTATTTCTAAAAATTATCCAGTTTATCTAACGGACTTTTTATCTGGTCGAAACCCTTTGTTGTAATGTGTGTGTAAACTTCAGTAGTTTTACTGCTTGCATGCCCCAATAAAGCTTGAATATATCGCAAATCGGTTCCGTTTTCTAATAGATGTGTAGCAAAACTGTGGCGTAAAGTATGCACGCTTATTTTCTTTTTAATTCCCGATTTTCTCGTCGAATCTTTCATTATTGACTGAATACTTCCTACAGAATATTGCCCTCCGCTAACTCCTTCAAAAAGCCATTCTTTGGGTTTGTATGAAGTGAAATATTTCCTCAATACCTCTAATAGCCTTATTGATAATAAAGAATATCTGTCTTTTTTTCCTTTAGCTTGCTCAATTCTAATTTGCATTCTGTTTGAATCAATATCGGTTAACTTTACGTTTATCAGTTCGCTCAGGCGAAGTCCAGCAGAATATGCAAGCATCAAAATAGCTTTATGTTTTATATTTTCTGTTGCTTTCAGCAGAGCGCCTACTTCTTTTTCGCTCATAACAATTGGTAGCGTTTTTTCTTCTCGGGGTCTTTCTACCAAATATACTTTACGTTGACCACCCAGTACGCGTTCATAATAAAATTTTATTGCATTTATGGCTTGGTTTTGATACGATGTTGATACTTTTCTTTCTATTACCAGATACCTCAAAAAGGCTGTAATCATTGATTCGTCTATTCTGTTAATTTCAAATTTATGATAAAAATTAATAAATTCTTCAAATAATCCCTTATACGTTTTTATTGTTCGCTCGCTATATCTCAACTCTTTTAATTTCAATATGTATTCATCAGGGCAGGCGCGATAATTTGGAATGTCGAAAGGAGAAATACGTGTTTTTTTATTATCATCTTTTTCTTCTTCCTCGTATATTAAATGCAGCTTTTGATCATTCGCAATGGTTTTAATTTCTTCTAAAAATTTATAGGCAAAAGGAATACTCCACCATTTATTTTGCGCGTTCCAAATGTAATAAGGAATGTTTTTTATTGCATTTGTCAATTCTTTGTTAAATCCAAAAATTACTTTTAGCCTTCCGTATGTAGTCTTAATAATCAACAAATCGTTTTTGCCAATTTTTCTTTGAATATTATCTTTTGTGGTAGTTTCAATTTCGTCATGAACAATTAGTTCGGTAATTCGTTCCTTAAAATAATCCTTTATCAAATCTAAATTTCCCGGATAATTGGGTACAGTCCAGCAATATTGTTTACCATCCCAGCGGCTATATCGCAAGCCAAGTATAAAGCGAGTATCTACTTCATTTTTTGATAATTTAATTGCTATTTTTCTGCCTAAAACCATAACAGAAACTCCCGTCGGCTTTTGGTAATTATGCTTAACGTGACTTTTCAAGCTATCAGGTAAACTAATATTTGTGGCTGTTTTAATAGAAGAAACTTTTTGCGGATATTCTATTTCCGGAAATAAGTTTTTCAAAAGTTCAAATGCCGGTTTGCTATATGGTATATGCCATGCATTATGAGTTTTACTCCATTTGGCATCTGGTATTTGTCTTAGTTTAGATGCCATTTCCTGATTAAAAGGAAAATCAATCTTAATACGTTTTTCATTTTTATGGATTATTTTGCTTGCTTTCATAATAATTTCTTTAGTTGAGTTTACTGTCCAAAAATAGCAAATAAACATTACAAAATTGAAAATTAGTTGCGTTTACTGTCCAAATAAGCTCGGTTTACACAATAACTTTTAAAGATTTCGCAGTTTACAAAAAAAATAAAATGCAAGTCGACAGATTTCTTCCCTGCTTGGCGGCAGACAGGTTTTAACGGCCTCGTGTAAGCGGTACCTCATAATATTCTTCACCTTCATGCCACCCCTCAAATAACCATGTTTTGGGTTCGCATTCCTTATGATCAAAAGATTTCGTCTCGAATCTGCATCTCCATGTTTTAAATTCAATAGTTCGCTTCGCCTCAATCCACACGAATAAATTAAAGAAAGCATGGCATCTGTTTGGCGAAATTATAACATAGAGTCAGAATTCCGTGCAAATCATTTAATTTTACACAATAAATTTAGGATATGAAAGCAATTATTATAAATATTGGCGATGAGCTGCTTATAGGGCAGGTTACCAATTTCAATGCTTCCTGGATGGCTGAACAGCTTAATGCAATTGGCATTGAAGTGATCAGAATAAATGTTATTCCGGATAAAGAAGAAGAGATCATTGCTTCACTAATCGAAGCCGAAAGACTTGCGGATGTGGTTTTGCTTACGGGAGGACTTGGTCCCACAAACGACGATATTACAAAAGAAACACTTTGCAAATTTTTTAAGTCACCTCTTATTTTTAATGAAGACACCTACAATGATATTCTTGACATTTTCAGCCGGCGTGGCTTATCCGTTACTGAGACGAACAGGAAACAGGCGGAGGTCCCTGTGGGATGCAAAGTAATCCGTAACACCGAAGGAACTGCGCCCGGTTTATGGTTTGAAAAAAATGGGAAAATATTTATTGCTACTCCGGGCGTTCCTTTTGAAATGAAACCTATGATGACATATTCTATTCTCCCTTTGCTTGAAGAAAGAATGAAAGGTGATGTTATAGTTCATAAAACTGTCCTTACACAAGGTATGGGGGAGTCGTTTCTTGCTGATAAAATTGCTTCATGGGAAAATGCTCTTCCGTCAAATATCCGGCTCGCTTATCTTCCATCGCCGGGTATTGTGAAACTGCGGCTCACAGCAAGGGGAAGCAACAAGGATGTTCTGATAAAAACTATTGAGGAAGAAGTGTTGAGACTTCAGGAACTGATATCCGAAAATATTTATGGTTATGATGCCGACACTATTGAGCAGATCATCGGGAAGCTCTTGATGCGAAAGGGAAAAACACTGGCAACAGCCGAAAGCTGCACCGGAGGATATATAGCTCATCGTATTACCAGCGTGCAGGGAAGCTCTTCTTATTATAGGGGTTCTGTGATTGCTTATGCAAATGAAATAAAGGAAAACCTCCTTGGCGTGAAGCGTAAAACACTTGAAAAGTATGGCGCTGTGAGCGAAGAAATTGTAATGGAAATGGCCGCAAATGTCAGAATTAAACTCCATGCTGATTTTTCGATTGCAGTTTCGGGTATTGCAGGACCTGATGGAGGAACTCCGGAAAAGCCTGTAGGTACAGTATGTATCGCAGTAGCATCACCGGATAACATTATTGCGCAAAAATTCCGGTTTGGTACCAACAGGATGGTAAATATTGAACGAGCTTCTGTAACTGCTTTGAACATGCTGCGAAAAGCGATATTGAAATACCAGTAACTGTCAAGTGATCCTCCCCCTTGGAGAAGGGGGCTGGGGGGATTGAATAATCAAAAATGCCTGCCTCGCCGTCAGGCAAAATAATTAGTATCTGTCTTTAAAGTCTTAAGAAAAACACGACGTTGCTGCAGTCAAAGAAATTATTTATACATTCGAAACGAAAATTATTTGCCAAATATTTGTAAAATAATAAAAAACATACTATTTTTGCATCCCGATTTTATAATAAATTACACATAACCCAAAAGAAAGAGAGATAACCTTATGATTATTGTACCTGTGAAAGAAGGCGAAAGCATTGATAAATCATTAAAAAAACTGAAAAGAAAATTTGAGAAAACCGGTGTTGTAAAGGAACTGAGAGAAAGGCAAAAATTCACTAAACCTTCTGTTAAAAAAAGAGAACAAAAGCTTAAAGCTATTTACATCCAGAAATTGCAGGAAAGCGAAGTAGCTATTTAATAATACATATTTCTTTCTTTTTTTTTTATTATGTGCAGCTGATGCTAAGGGAACGATTCATACAATACATACAGTTTGAAAAAAGATATTCCCCCCATACAGTTACTTCATACAGCAACGACCTCAAACAGTTTTTTTCCTATCTCGAACTCGAATACAAGATCACCGAAATTCATGATATAGATTATTTTCATATCCGATCTTGGTTCGTTAGCCTGATGGAACGTGATATTTCCGCAAGATCAGTCAATCGCAAGATCGCAACATTAAAATCTTTCTATCGGTTTCTCAATAAAGAAGGAGTAATTGAAGAAAACCCCATGAACAAGATTATTGCACCAAAGATGTTGAAGAGGCTCCCTGTGTTTGTTGAGAAAGAAAAAATGGATTTGCTCCTCGATGAGGTTGATTTTGGTGAGGGTTTTGAAAGCGTCAGGGATAAACTTATTGTAGAAATGTTTTATATGACTGGAATGCGATTGGCTGAATTAGTAAATCTTACCATTGCCGATGTTGATATTCCGAATAGGAGCATAAAAGTTGTAGGTAAGCAAAATAAAGAAAGAATTATTCCGTTTAATAGTTCTCTCGAAAAACAGATTGTTCAATATAAAATTTCAAGAGATTTATTGCCGGATGCGGGCGATAATAAATTCTTTTTTCTAACATCAAAGGGAAAAAAAATTTACCAAAAACTTGTTTACAGGCTGATAAATTATTATCTTAGTATCGTGACAACTATAGATAAAAAAAGCCCCCATGTATTGAGGCATACTTTTGCAACACATATGCTGAACAATGGCGCTGATTTAAATGCGATTAAGGAATTACTCGGGCATGCAAATTTATCTGCTACCCAAATTTATACTCATAATACCATCGAAAAATTAAAAAAAGTATATAAACAATCCCATCCAAAAGCTTAAAAACAGGAGGAAGATATGAAAATTAACATCAGTTCAGTCCACTTTAAAGCGGATAAAAAATTAGAAGACTTTGTACAGGAAAGACTCGAAAAATTATCAACCGTTTTCGACGGTGTTATTGGCAGCGAAGTAACATTGAGGATTGATAAAAGCAGTACAACTGAAAACAAGGTTGCTGAAATAAAACTATTCGTCAGAGGAAACGATCTTTTTGCAAAAAAACAGTGTAAAACTTTTGAAGAAGCTGCGGATAATGCGGTGGGTGCATTACGTAAACAACTTACTAAGCACAAGGCGAAAATAAAAGGGGTGTAAATTTACATAGTGTATATAATTGTATTACAAATAATTACGTGTAGTAAAAAAAATATCAAGAAAAAGTTTGGCAAAATTTTTGGTAGTTAATAAATGAATTTATACATTTGCAGACCTTTTTAAAGAAGGTCTGTTTTTTTTTGTCGTGATTAAAGCAGAGAGCAGAATGAAACCGTTTTTTGAAATTTTGCCGATGTAGCTCAGTTGGCCAGAGCAGCTGATTTGTAATCAGCTGGTCGGGGGTTCGAATCCCTCCATCGGCTCAACGTTCTTAAAAAAAGAAATGTTATCCGAGGGGGGGGTACCAGAGTGGTCAAATGGGGCAGACTGTAAATCTGTTGGCAACGCCTTCGGAGGTTCGAATCCTTCTCCCCCCACAGTTTAAATTTTGATTTAAGATTTGTGATTTACGATTAAAAAGAATAAATTTTTAGTACGTAAACTTAAAATTTAACTTAAATTTTAAAATTCTAAATCTAAAATCATAAATTAAAATGCGGAAGTAGCTCATTTGGTAGAGCGATAGCCTTCCAAGCTATAGGTGGCGGGTTCGAGCCCCGTCTTCCGCTCAGGATAAGCAGGGTGTAGCCAAGTGCAGTGCATCATGATTATAACCGGAAGAGTTATAAGGGCAAAATGGCTGAAAAAATGCCGATGTAGCTCAGGGGTAGAGCACTTCCTTGGTAAGGAAGGGGTCATGAGTTCAATTCTCATCATTGGCTCAAACAGTATTGACATTAAATTAATAGGTAACCAAATAATAATTTTTTAACACTAATATCAATTTTATATGGCAAAAGAAAAATTCGATCGCTCCAAACCACACGTTAATGTTGGAACCATTGGTCATATCGATCACGGCAAAACTACTTTAACTGCAGCAATTACATTGATACTTGCAGAAAAAGGATTATCAGAGTACAGGTCATTTGATTCAATTGACAATGCTCCGGAAGAAAAAGCAAGAGGTATAACCATCAATACTGCGCATGTTGAGTATTCTACAGAAAAAAGGCACTATGCACACGTTGACTGCCCTGGACACGCTGACTATATCAAGAACATGGTTACAGGCGCCGCACAAATGGACGGCGCTATACTCGTTGTTGCTGCAACCGATGGACCTATGCCGCAAACACGCGAGCATATTCTTCTCGCTCGTCAGGTAGGTGTTCCAAGGATCGTGGTGTTTATGAATAAATGCGACATGGTTGATGATCCTGAATTACTGGATCTCGTTGAAATTGAAGTCAGAGAACTTCTTACTTTCTACAAATTCGATGGTACAGCCACTCCGGTTATCAGAGGATCTGCACTTGGAGCTCTGAATAAAGAACCAATATGGGTTGAAAAACTCATGGAACTGATGGATGCAGTTGACACATACATTCCTCTTCCTGTCCGCGACATTGAAAAGGCTTTCTTGATGCCGGTTGAAGATGTGTTCTCAATCACAGGTCGTGGTACAGTTGGTACAGGCAAAATCGAAACAGGCGTAATAAACTCTGGCGATCCTGTTGATATCATTGGTATGGGCGCTGAAAAACTAAAATCGGTTGTTACGGGAGTAGAAATGTTCCGTAAGATTCTTGACAGAGGCGAAGCCGGTGATAATGTGGGTCTTCTTCTCAGAGGTATTGACAAAGACGAGATCCGCAGAGGGATGGTTGTAGCAAAACCTGGTTCCATTAAACCTCATAAAGAGTTTAAAGCCGAAATATATGTGTTAAAAACAAATGAAGGAGGTCGTCATACTCCATTCCACAATAAGTATCGTCCACAGTTCTATTTTAGGACAACTGACGTTACAGGTGAAGTTGAGTTACCAGAAGGTGTTGAAATGGTTATGCCAGGCGATAATGTAACAATTACTGTTCATTTAATTGCTGAAATTGCATTAAACCTCAACCTTCGTTTTGCTATTCGTGAAGGTGGTAGAACCGTTGGGGCTGGACAGGTAACTGAAATCCTCGATTAATTACGAACGGGTGTAGCTCAATTGGTAGAGTAGCGGTCTCCAAAACCGTTGGTTGGGAGTTCGAGTCTCTCCACCCGTGCGGATAAATTAGATAAAAAAATGAAAAAAATAGTAGGTTATATAAAGGAAACGTATGATGAACTGATGCACAAGGTTTCATGGCCATCATGGAGTGAATTGCAAAGTAGTGCTATAGTTGTATCTATTGCATCCCTTATAATCGCTGCTGTGGTGTTTTTGATGGATATTTCATTTGAGAATATTTTAAAACAGTTTTACTCACTGTTTTAAGTATGATGAGTTCAAAATAATTTACTTTTAATTAATAATCTATTTTCCAATTTGCAACAGAATGAGCGAGCAGGAACCAAAAAAATGGTATGTGGTGCGTGCAATTAGCGGGAATGAAAAGAAAATCAAGCAGTATATCGAAAATGAAGTAAACAGGCTTGGTTTAAAGGATTTTGTTTCGCAGGTACTGATTCCGACTGAAAAGGTTTATCAGATACGGAAAGGGAAAAAGGTGAGCAAGGAGAGAAACTATTTTCCTGGTTATGTGCTGATTGAGGCGGTTCTTACAGGAGAAATACCTCATATTATCAAACACATCCCCGGAGTTCTTGGTTTTTTAGGATCAAAAGGCGAACCGGTCCCTATGCGTGATGCTGAAGTGAACAGAATTTTGGGTAAGGTAGATGAATTGTCAGAAAGAGAAGAAGAACTCAATGCCCCGTTTATTATCGGCGAAACAGTTACAGTAATTGATGGCCCTTTTAACAGTTTTAGCGGAGTAATAGAAGAGATTAACGAAGAGAAGAAAAAACTTAAAGTAATGGTTAAAATCTTTGGAAGAAAGACCCCTCTGGAATTGAGTTTTATGCAAGTTGAAAAAGAATAGTTAGAGTCTGTATTTTAATTTTAATTCAAATTCTAAATTGCAAAATGAAAATTGTAAATTTTATTGTTTACGAAACTATTGATAATATTCCCTGCTTGCCGCAGGCAAGGATAATACAATTTTGAAATTTAATATTTGCATTTTAAATTTTGCAATATTTATAAAAACATTGACTTTATATATAAACACTAATTATTGGCTTTCCCATAAGGGAACTAAACAAAAATAAAAATGGCAAAAGAAGTAAGTGGATTAATTAAATTACAAATCAGAGGCGGACAGGCGAACCCATCTCCTCCGATAGGTCCTGCATTGGGTTCAAAAGGTTTGAACATCATGGAGTTCTGCAAACAATTTAATGCGCGTACACAGGATAGTATTGGAAAAGTAATTCCTGTTATTATCACTGTTTACAAAGATAAAACCTTTGATTTCATTATTAAAACGTCTCCTGTAGCTGTTCAGATTTTAGAAGCGGCCAAGTTGAAATCCGGATCCCCCGAACCAAACCGTAATAAGGTTGGTAATATATCATGGGATCAGGTAAAGCAAATAGCTGAAGTAAAGATGCCGGATCTTAATGCATTCACACTTGAATCGGCAATGAAAATGGTAGCCGGAACAGCCAGAAGTATGGGAGTCACCATTAAAGGCAATCCACCGTTTTAATAGAACCCTTTAGAAAGGGATTTTAATAAACAGAATTGGGAAATACTATAATCCGAAGAAATGGCACACTTGACAAAAAAAAGAAAAGACGCTTTAGCAAAAATTGATAAAAACAAATTATATCCGTTGTCTGATGCTACTGCAGTAATTAAAAGTATCTCTTATACGAAATTTGATGCTTCTGTTGATGTTGATGTCCGATTGGGAGTTGATCCCAGAAAGGCCAATCAAATGGTAAGAGGATCGGTTACTCTTCCGCATGGAACTGGTAAAACTTTAAAAGTGCTTGTATTATGCACACCTGATAAAGAAGATGAAGCTAAAGCTGCCGGTGCAGATTATGTGGGATTAGACGAGTACATAGATAAGATAAAAGGCGGGTGGACAGATGTTGATATAGTTATTACCATGCCAAGCGTTATGCCTAAAGTTGGGGCGCTGGGTAAAATATTAGGTCCAAGAGGACTTATGCCTAACCCTAAAACAGGTACCGTTACCATGGAAGTTGGCAAAGCTGTGAAAGATGCGAAGGGTGGTAAGGTCGATTTCAAGGTGGATAAATATGGAATCATTCATTCTCAAGTGGGAAAAGTATCGTTTGATGCCGAAAAACTTACAGAGAATGCAAGAGAACTATTGCAAACTATCGTGAAATTAAAACCTGCTTCCGCAAAAGGTACTTACATCAAAAGTATTTATTTGTCCAGTACGATGAGTTCCGGCATCCAGATCGAACCAAAATCAATAACCGTGTAAAATCCTGATAACTACTCAGCCGATTTAAAATGTTAAAAAATAAATATATGCCACAGATTACACAGATTAAAATTATTTTTTTTATAAATTTTCACAAAGAAAACTACCTTTGGTAGTTTAAAATCTGTGAAATCTGTGGCTATTAAGGCTAATATAGTGGTTAAGTAGTTACAAAAAACAGAATAATTTTTGCGTTATGAGAAAAGAAGAAAAAAATAAAATCATCGATTCTTTGGTAGAGCAACTGAATAAACACAATAATTTCTATTTAACAGATATTTCGGACTTGAATGTTGAAATCACAAACAAACTTAGAAGATTGTGTTTTAAAAGAAATGTTGAATTACAAGTTGTGAAAAACACATTGCTGAAAAAAGCAATGGAAAAAACAAATAAAGATTTGAACCCTTTGTTTGATTCTTTAAAAGGTTCAACATCCATTATGTTTTCCGATACAGGCAATTTACCTGCAAAGTTAATTAAGGAGTTTCGCAAGGGACAAAGTAAGCAAATAATTAAAGGCGCCTTTGTAGAAGAAACATGTTTTATTGGTGAAAATCTTCTTGAAACCCTTATCAACATAAAATCAAAGAAAGAACTTATAGGCGATATAATTTATTTACTTCAATCGCCGGCAAAAAATGTGATAAGCGCTTTACAATCCGGTGGTCATAAAATATCCGGTATTGTAAAAACATTATCTGAAAAAAAATAATAGAGAAATATAGTAATTATTTAGGTATAGGGAAATAGAGGTGTAGAGGTATAAGGGAATCCGCTACGAAGGGAAAAGAATATTTTATGAAAAAGGCAAATATGTTAACTCTCAAAAAAATACCAACAATTTTAACCCTATACCTTTATAACCTATACCTGTATACCTAAATAGTAACGAAATATATACATAATAAACTGATCAATAAAACAATTTTAAAAAACCTAATACAATGGCAGACATCAAAGCTTTAGCAGAACAGTTAGTAAATCTAACAGTAAAAGAAGTAAATGAATTAGCAAAAGTATTAAGAGAAGAACACGGCATTGAGCCGGCAGCGGCAGCAGCAATAGTTGCAGCAGGTACTGTTACAGACGTGGCAACGATAGAAGAAAAAACACAGTTCGATGTGATTCTTAAATCGGCCGGCGCGCAGAAACTTCCTGTTGTAAAACTAGTAAAAGAGCTTACCAGTCTTGGTTTAAAGGAGGCAAAAGAATTAGTAGATGCTGCACCTAAGGCAATTAAAGAGTCCGTTACAAAAGACGAAGCTGAATCATTGAAAAAACAATTAGAAGAGGCAGGAGCTGAAGTTGAGATTAAGTAATAATTTGACAAAATAAATAAATTAAAGTTTTGACTTCTACTGTCTAAACATTCAGAAGTCTTCGCTTTATCACTTATATTAGTCTTTTTATTTACTTATAACTTAAAATTTCAGACCTTGACTCACAATATTAAAAATCAGCGAATAAATTTTGCGTCAAAAGATAATCAGTTTCCGTATCCTGATTTTCTTGAAATCCAGTTAAAATCTTTTCAGGATTTTTTCCAGTTGGAAACGACGTCTGAAAACAGGAAAAATGAAGGTTTATACAAGGTATTTGCCGAAAATTTTCCAATTACAGATGCCCGAAACAACTTTGTTTTGGAATTTATAGATTATTATATCGATCCGCCTCGCTATTCAATTGAAGAATGTATTGAAAGAGGTTTAACATACAGCGTTCCTCTTAAAGCAAAACTAAAATTGTATTGCACCGATCCGGAACATGAGGATTTCGAAACCATTATTCAGGACGTTTATCTCGGTACAATACCCTATATGACTCCTAAAGGTACTTTTGTAATCAATGGCGCCGAAAGAGTTGTCGTTTCTCAATTGCACCGTTCACCGGGTGTATTCTTTGGATCCAACAGACATGCAAATGGTACACAGCTTTATTCTGCCAGAATCATTCCTTTCAAAGGATCATGGATGGAATTTGCAAATGACATCAACAATGTGATGTATGCATACATCGACCGAAAGAAGAAATTACCTGTAACAACTCTTCTCAGGGCTATTGGTTTTGAAAGCGACAAAGACATTTTAGAAATTTTCGGATTAGCTGATGAAGTGAAGGTGAGCAAATCCGGATTGAAAAAATGTGTAGGGAGAACGCTTGCTGCAAGGGTTTTACGTTCATGGATCGAAGACTTTGTAGATGAAGATACCGGTGAAGTCGTATCAATTGAACGGACTGAAGTGATTATTGACAGGGAAACGATCCTCGATAATGATCACATCGATTTGATCGTTGATTCAGGTGCGAAAACAATACTTCTTCATAAGGAAGGAGGCATTAATGTCGATTTCTCTATTATCTATAATACCCTTCAGAAGGATACAACTAACTCTGAAAAAGAAGCGGTAGAATTTATTTACAGACAACTTAGAAATGCCGAACCCCCTGATGAAAAAACGGCAAGAGAAATTATTGAAAAACTTTTCTTCTCCGACAAACGATACGACTTAGGAGAAGTTGGACGATACAGAATCAATAAAAAACTACAGCTTGATATCCCGGCGGATGTCAAAGTTCTTACAAAACAAGATATCATCTCTATCATCAAATTCCTTATAGAATTGGCGAATTCAAAAACCGAAGTAGATGATATCGACCATTTAAGCAACCGTAGAGTAAGAACAGTCGGCGAACAGTTGCACTCGCAATTTGGCGTTGGTCTTGCCAGAATGGCCCGTACTATCCGCGAAAGAATGAATGTTCGTGATAATGAAGTATTCACTCCTACCGATCTTATTAATGCAAAAACACTGTCGTCGGTTATTAATTCCTTCTTCGGAACAAATCAATTGTCGCAGTTCATGGATCAAACCAACCCGCTTGCTGAATTAACGCATAAGCGCAGAATGTCAGCATTAGGTCCGGGAGGTCTTTCCAGAGAAAGAGCCGGTTTTGAAGTTCGTGATGTTCATTATACTCATTATGGACGTTTGTGCACCATTGAGACGCCCGAAGGTCCGAACATTGGTCTTATTTCTTCTCTTTGTGTTTACGCAAAGATCAACCACCTTGGATTCATTGAAACACCCTATCGTGTTGTGAAAAACGGGAAGGTGGATTTTAAAGAAGAACCCATTTATCTTAGCGCTGAAGAAGAAGAAAAAAAGATCATTGCGCAAGCTAATGCATCTTTATTAAAAGATGGCAGGTTTGAAAGTTCTAAGGTAAAAGCAAGATTTCTTGCTGATTATCCGATAGTGGAACCAAAACAGGTTGATTTAATGGACATAGCTCCTAACCAGATTGCATCTATTGCCGCATCATTGATCCCTTTTCTGGAACATGATGACGCAAACCGTGCTTTGATGGGATCGAATATGATGCGCCAAGCCGTTCCTTTATTAAAACCGGAAGCTCCAATAGTAGGCACCGGACTTGAAGAAATCGTTGCACGTGATTCCAGGGTTCTGATAAGTGCTGAGGGTGATGGGATAGTAGAATATGTTGATGCAAATGAAATCGTTATCAGATATACAAGAGATGAAGAAAAAAAACTTGTAAGTTTTGACGATGATGTGAAAAGGTACAAACTTTTGAAGTTTTGTAAAACAAACCAAAACACATGCCTTAACCTGAATCCTATCGTTAGAAAAAGTGATAAGGTTAAGAAGGGACAATTAATCTGTGAAGGTTATGGTACCAGAAATGGCGAACTGGCGCTGGGGAGAAATCTTACTGTTGCATTCATGCCATGGAAAGGATATAACTTTGAAGATGCGATAGTTATTTCCGAAAAAGTTGTGCGTGAGGATTGGTTCACTTCTCTTCATATAGATGAATTTATCCTCGAAGTGCGCGACACAAAGCGTGGTATTGAGGAGCTTACCAATGATATTCCAAATGTCAGTGCAGAGGCTACCAAGGATCTTGACGAAAATGGCCTCATCCGTACTGGCGCTGAGGTGGTAGAAGGAGATATACTTATCGGTAAGATCACACCAAAAGGTGAAACGGATCCTACACCTGAAGAAAAGCTTTTAAGGGCAATTTTCGGTGATAAAGCAGGTGATGTGAAAGATGCTTCTTTGAAAGCGCCTCCGTCGTTGCGCGGTGTGGTAATTGATAAAAAACTCTTTTCAAGGATTATCAAGGATAGAAAAACAAAAACCAAAGAAAAAGTTCTTTTATCAAAGTTTGAAGACGATTATAATAAAGCCGAACTTGAACTTAAATCCAAGTTGATTGATAAGTTGATGATTCTTGTTGCCAGTAAAACATCACAAAGTGTTTATAACAATTTTAAAGAAATTATTATCCCGAGAGGCGCAAAATTCACACAGAAACTTCTCATGGGTGTCGATTATTCTACTGTCAATCCGAACAAATGGACCACCGACAAAGATAAAAACGATCTGGTAAAAGAATTACTCCGTAATTATAATATCAAATTAAAGGATATTCTTGGAGATTATAACCGTAAAAAATTTTCGGCTACTGTTGGTGATGATTTGCCAAGTGGTATTATTCAGCTTGCAAAGGTTTTTGTTGCAAAGAAGAGAAAATTGAAAGTGGGCGATAAGATGGCCGGGCGTCATGGTAATAAAGGTATTGTAGCAAAGATTGTCAGAGAAGAAGATATGCCTTTTCTTGAAGATGGGACTCCTGTTGACATCGTTCTTAACCCGCTTGGTGTGCCTTCACGAATGAACCTTGGACAGATTTATGAGACAGTGCTTGGATGGGCCGGAATGAAATTGGGTTTAACCTTCTCAACTCCGATTTTTGACGGCGCCACCATTAAAGACATCAATGGGTACTTGAAAAAAGCAGGCTTACCGGAAGAAGGTAAAGTGTATCTCTACGACGGTGGAACCGGTGAGCGCTTTGATCAGCAGGCTACGGTGGGAGTTATATATATTATGAAATTAGGACACATGGTCGACGATAAAATGCATGCACGTTCCATAGGTCCTTATTCGCTCATTACACAGCAACCTCTTGGAGGTAAAGCACAGTTTGGTGGGCAAAGATTTGGCGAAATGGAAGTTTGGGCTCTTGAAGCATTTGGAGCTGCTAATATCCTGCAAGAAGTTCTCACTGTAAAATCAGACGATGTGATTGGCAGAGCTAAAGCTTATGAATCTATCGTAAAGGGTGAAACCATGCCTGTTCCCTGCGTTCCGGAATCCTTTAACGTATTGGTTCATGAACTGAGGGGACTTGGTTTGAATATCTCTTTCGATTAATAAGCGCGTGTTATATCTATCAAGATGTTATGCGTAACTTTACGAACCGAAACGGAGAAGCCGAAAACCGAATAGAGTAGGCATTTAAAATTAAATTTTGAAAACTATGACAAACAAAGAAAAAATACAAAGAGACATTGAGCTGACATTTGACTTCATCAGACAAATCATTGACAGTCCAAGACTTGCCGAACAACTTCCAGACAAGTGTGAAATTGATTTTATTGAAAAAGATTTTACGTCATTGACTGAAAAAGATTTAACAAAAAAGCAATTGATAAAAGTCAACCACCGGAATGTTAGCCACATGCTTTGACCGGGTAACAAGTATTCAAATTATTTTCTAATTTTGATAAAAATTATTTATATGAATATTCAAACAGAAAAATTAAATATTATTGAATGGCTTGTCAGACTTCAAGACCAGACAATGATTGAGAAAATCAAATTTCTAATAAGTAATCCGACCTTATCTACGGACTGGTGGGATACAATTTCAGAAGCTAAAAAAATATCAATTGACCGAGGACTTACCGATATTGAAAATGGTAAAGTTACACCTCATTCAAAAGTCAGAAAAAATTATGAAAAATGGCTTTAATATTGTCTGGTCAGACGAAGCTAAATTTAATCTTTCCCGGATTATTGATTACTTTGAAACTACATGGAGTGAAAAAGAATTAAGAAAATTTTTTCAAAGACTTGAAAAGACGCTTCAACTTATTGCAAAAAATCCACAGCTATTCCGACTGACTAATAGAAGGAAAAATGTTCGTAAATGTGTATTTAGTAGACAGACAAGTATTTATTACAAATTTGAGAACGACACATTGTATCTCATAACACTATTTGACAATAGACAAGATCCTAAAAAACTAAAAATATCGAAACATAAAAAGCACATTGCATAACAGCACCTAAAACCAATAGCTTATGCTATCTTTCTTATATGTTGTAAATATTCGTTACTGTTCAGGTATCGAGTTAATAGGTTGGGCAACTGGTTTGGTAAAAAGTCAAAAGTATATGGGAAAAAAACCAATAACCAAAGACCATCAACTAAACCAGCCGCTCAACCTTTCAACCTAAAACCAGATTTGGTTTTGTATAAAATGAAATATCAGAAATTCTTAGACAACCCGAACAGTAACACAATATAACCATTTAAAGTATAATATATGGCCTTCAGAAAAGAAAATAATGTCAGAAACACTTTCTCGAAAATAACCATTAGTCTTGCTTCTCCGGAAGCAATACTTGAGAGGTCAAGCGGAGAAGTACTAAAACCGGAAACCATTAACTACCGTACCTATAAACCTGAAAGGGATGGGTTGTTTTGCGAAAGAATATTCGGACCGGTAAAGGACTGGGAATGCTATTGCGGAAAGTATAAAAGGATAAGGTACAAAGGCATTGTGTGCGATCGTTGTGGTGTAGAAGTGACAGAAAAAAAGGTAAGAAGGGAACGGATGGGGCATATTCAGTTGATCGTCCCTGTTGCTCATATCTGGTTTTTTCGCTCACTCCCGAATAAAATCGGATATTTGATAGGTTTGCCTACCAAAAAACTTGATATGATTATTTATTACGAAAAATATGTAGTAATAAATCCTGGTATCAAACAGGCAGACGGTGTCAATTATTTGGATTTTTTGACTGAAGAAGAATATTTCAACATTATTGAAAGCCTTCCAAAAGAAAACCAGTTGCTTGAAGATGATGATCCAAATAAATTCATTGCCAATATGGGTGCAGATGCTTTGCATGACTTGCTTGCACGCCTCGACCTGGATCAGTTATCATTCGATCTTCGCCATAAAGCAAATACTGAAACTTCACAACAAAGAAAACAGGATGCACTTAAACGCCTGCATGTTGTTGAATCATTCAGGGAAGCCAATAAAAGAATTGAAAACCGTCCGGAATGGATGATTGTAAAGATTGTTCCTGTTATTCCTCCTGAATTAAGGCCTCTTGTCCCCCTTGATGGTGGCCGTTTTGCTACATCCGACCTGAATGATCTATATAGAAGGGTTATAATACGCAATAACCGTTTGAAGAGACTTATCGAAATCAAGGCGCCAGATGTGATTCTGCGTAATGAAAAGAGAATGCTCCAGGAAGCCGTTGATTCATTATTTGATAATTCGAGAAAAGCCAATGCAGTTAAAACCGAATCAAACAGGGCGCTGAAATCGCTTAGTGACAGCCTGAAAGGGAAACAAGGCCGTTTCCGTCAGAACTTGCTCGGTAAGAGAGTTGACTATTCTGCACGTTCAGTTATTGTGGTGGGGCCTGAATTGAAATTACACGAATGTGGTATCCCGAAAGATATGGCATCCGAACTATTCAAGCCTTTTATCATCCGCAAAATGATGGAAAGAGGTATTGTAAAAACTGTAAAATCAGCAAAAAAAATAGTTGACCGAAAAGATCCTGTTGTATGGGATATTCTTGAAAGTGTATTAAAAGGTCATCCTGTTCTGCTTAACCGTGCACCTACCTTGCACAGGTTAGGTATTCAGGCATTCCAACCAAAACTTATTGAAGGGAAAGCTATTCAGTTGCATCCGCTTGTTTGTACGGCATTCAATGCAGACTTTGATGGTGACCAGATGGCTGTTCATGTTCCCCTTGGACCTGCTGCCATCATTGAAGCTCAGACATTGATGCTGGCATCACACAATATCCTGAATCCTGCCAACGGTGCGCCTATTACCATTCCTTCGCAGGATATGGTACTGGGGTTGTATTATATGACTAAAGGCCGTAAAAGTATTGAGGGATTCCCGGTGAAAGGGGAAGGAATGACTTTTTATTCAGCCGAAGAAGTTATAATTGCCTATAACGAAAAAAAAGTAGACTTACATGCTTTTATTAAGGTAAAAATTGATGACAAGGGAGAAAAAAAGATTATTGAAACAACTGTTGGGCGCGTTATATGTAACATTGTTGTTCCTAAAGAATATGGGTTTATCAATGAACTTATAACAAAAAAATCACTTAGGGATATCATCGGTGGGATTTTGAAAAAAACTGGTGTTAAAATAACGGCAAAATTTCTGGATGATCTTAAAGATATTGGCTTCAGCATGGCCTTTAAAGGTTGTTTGTCGTTCAAATTAAGTGATGTGGTTATTCCTGAAATAAAGGAAAACCTGATTGAACAAGCCAATGCTGAAGTGGAAGAAGTGATGAATAATTACAGCATGGGTTTGATCACCAACAATGAGCGTTATAATCAGATCATCGATATCTGGACACATACAAATTCCAAGGTTACGCAGGCATTGATGGACAGTTTGTCGAAGGATATGCAAGGTTTTAATCCTGTTTACATGATGCTTGATTCCGGAGCCCGTGGATCAAAAGAACAGATCCGCCAATTATGCGGAATGAGAGGCTTGATGGCAAAACCTCAAAAATCAGGCGCTACAGGAGGAGAAATTATTGAAAACCCAATTCTTTCAAATTTTAAGGATGGCCTGTCAATCCTTGAGTACTTTATATCTACGCATGGCGCTCGTAAAGGTCTTGCCGATACAGCCCTTAAAACAGCGGATGCCGGATATCTTACGCGTCGTTTGGTTGATGTTGCACAGGATGTCGTAATTACTGAAGAAGACTGCGGAACTCTTAGGGGCCTTACAACTCATGCTCTTAAAAATAATGAAGAAATAGTTGAAAGCCTTTTCGATAGAATATTGGGGCGAACTTCACTACATAATATTTACCATCCTATTACGGGAGATTTGATCGTTTCTGAAGGACAGGAATTCACCGAAGAAATATGCGCCGAAATTGAAAAGTCCCCGATTGAGGCGGTTGAAATACGTTCGGTTTTAACCTGCGAATCTAAACAAGGTGTATGTACAAAATGTTATGGACGTAATCTTGCAACCGGATATATGGTTCAAAAAGGAGAGGCTGTGGGTGTTATTGCTGCACAGTCGATTGGCGAACCTGGCACACAACTTACACTTCGTACATTCCATGTCGGTGGTGTTGCGGGTGTAAACATAGCTTCTTCATCAAATGTAACAGCAAAATATAATGGAATTCTTGAAATAGATGAATTGCGTTATGTGGAATATGTAAATGCTAATGGCGACAAGTATGATGTTGTTATAGGTAGGTCGGCAGAAATGAGAATCATAGATAAAAATACGAAAATCGTTCTTACTACAAACCAGATTCCTTATGGAGCACGCTTATTCTTTAGAAACGGAAAAGAAGTGAAAAAAAATGATATTATTTGCGACTGGGATCCTTTCAATGCAGTTATTTTATCAGAATATACCGGAAAAGTTGAATTTGAAAACATCATTGAAAACCTTACCTATCGCGTTGAGTCTGACGAACAAACCGGCTATCATGAAAAAGTAATCATTGAAAGCCGTGATAAAAGCAGAAACCCTACTATTAATATTCTGAATTCGACAAAAGAAGTCGTTAAAACTTATGATATTCCTGTTGGCGCTCATATTACCGTAAATAATAATGACAAAATTAAAGCAGGGGATATTCTTGTAAAGATACCGAGAACAGTTGGAAAGGCTGGTGATATCACCGGAGGTTTGCCGCGGGTAACAGAACTGTTCGAAGCACGTAATCCGTCCGATCCTGCTGTTGTTTCTGAAATTGATGGCGTTGTTTCTTTTGCAAAGAAAATCAAGAGGGGTAATCGTGAGATCATTATTACATCAAAAACCGGTGAAGAAAAACACTATCTCATTTCATTGACAAAACAAATACTTGCGCAGGAAAATGACTATGTGAGAGCTGGAACACCTCTTTCTGATGGCGCTGTGACACCGGCTGATATCCTTGCAATAAAAGGACCTACCAAAGTGCAGGAATACCTTGTTAATGAGGTACAGGAAGTATACCGTTTGCAAGGGGTGAAGATTAATGACAAACACTTTGAGACCATCGTACGTCAAATGATGCGTAAGGTTGAAATTGTTGACCCTGGTGATACCAAATTCCTCGAAGGAGAAATTGTGAATAAGGCTGGTTTCAATGAAGAGAACGATTGGATGTTTGGAAAGAAAGTGATTGTTGATCCAGGCGATTCTCCTGCCATGAAATCAGGTCAGATAATTACTGCAAGAAAGTTGAGAGATGAAAACTCCATTTTGAAACGCAAGGATAAAAAACTGACTGAATCCCGTGATGCTGTCCCTGCCACGTCCAGCCAGATATTACAGGGTATTACAAGAGCCTCTTTACAGGCAAAGAGTTGGCTTTCTGCGGCATCATTTCAGGAAACAACGAAGGTTTTGACCGAAGCTGCTGTTAATGGAAAGAGTGATTACCTCCTTGGACTGAAAGAAAATGTTCTTGTAGGGCACCTGATACCTGCTGGTACCGGGTTAAGAGAGTACGATAATATTATTGTCGGATCAATGGAAGAATTTCAAACATTAATAGCATCGAAAGAGGCGGTTACTGAATAAAAAAAATTTATAAGTAAAAAAAGTGTTACTGTTCAGGTAGTAGGCAGAAGGCAGCGGCAGGATGCAGGATGCAGTCAAAAATAAAATATGGAACAAGCCTGCCTGACTGCGTCACGCAGGCAGGGATATAAAGATTTGAAAGTGTATCAACTTGCATACAAGTTGGCACAAGTAGTATGCAGGATGCAGCAGCAGGAGGCAGGAAGCAGTTTCGTGACTGCCAAGTGCCTACTGCCGCTGCCTCCTATGTTTTTGGAAGTATGGCAAATAATCCGGTCCCGAGTACTCGGGATTACCGAAAAATTAACTGCCTCCTGCCTCCTGCCGCTGCCTCCTGCATACTATATACAAATGGGTAAATAGTAACAAAAAACCATAATATGGCAGACGAACAAAATATCCAGAACCAAATAAACATTGAATTACCTGAGGATGTTGCTGAAGGTGTATATTCAAATTTGGCAATTATCACTCATTCCAATTCGGAGTTTGTGATTGATTTTATTAAAATGCTTCCTGGAATTCCCAAAGCAAAAGTAAAATCAAGAATTGTTCTTACACCCCAACATGCGAAAAGATTGCTGGTAGCGCTTAAAGACAACATTGTAAAGTTTGAGAATGCTCATGGTACAATAAAAGTTGAAGAGTTTACTGCCTTTCCGATGAATTTCGGAGGACCTATTCCGCAAGCATAATACAAAAATGTTTTAGTATAAAAAAAAGAAGCTGTCTCAAAAGGTAAAACGAGACAGCCTCTATTTTTATATAAAATACTCTTTTACTACTTTGTAACAACCATTTTTTTAGTTACAGCGTAACCATTAGCAGTTAAAGTATAAAAATAAACTCCTTCAGAAAGATTGTTTACATTTAAGTTTATTTTGTAAGTACCTGCAGTTACATTATTTTCTGATTTTACAAATACTTTTCTGCCGGTAATATCACATAGAGCAAAATTGATATTTGCATCTTTTGATAAATTATACTTAATAATAGTAGAACATTTAGCTGGATTAGGAATATTTTGATAAAGTGTAACATTTTTGTTTGTTTCTTTATCATTGATACCTGTCGGATCTCCAAATGTTACTTTTGCCCAAATTTCCCAATCCTGAGCTTCTAACCAGCCGGTTGAACCAACAGGATTACCATAACCTACATTTCTGTTAGGAGTAATATTGGGTATATATGGAGGGTAGCGCATAAATGAAGTTGGATATGGCGACTGAGTCATTGTTCCACCGGGATTATTAATATCTTCTACACTAGAACCTAAAACACCTAAACTATCAGAGTCGGGTGCTTCATATTTAAATACCAGACCAACCTTTTGGCCTGCAGTTGTTGTAAAGTTAGGTGCGTAACCTAACACATAACTTGCTCCCTCTCCTAACCAGTTGCCACCTGGCGATAAAGTAACATTTGTACTGTCAACTTGTGACCATAATACAGTTGAAGTTGCAGTTAGTGTGTTAGTTCCACTCAATTGAGCAATTTGCATTGTAAGCTTATTATAAGTACCACTATTGTTTTCGTGGGTAATTAATGCGAAAATACTGTCAATTGTAAATGTGAAAGTTGACGGATATGGAGTTATATCAAAATCATAAAGATTATCGCTATAATCAACAATTCCCTGGAATGGATATATAGCAACACCTATATAATTAAAAGATGTATCAGCTGCTGTATATAAACTATTAAACTGCCATACATACGATAAATCATTAAAATTTTGCCAAGAATAGTCAATATAGCCCGTTATTATTGCATCTATACTTTTTGTTGAGTTGTGAATAAAATTCGCTGCCTTATAAGCATTTGCATTGTCTGTTTGAACAGGATGCATTTTAATTGTTTGTTGAGCAAAAATCATTGTTGCACAAACCAAAAGCGTCATTAGAAGAGTAATTTTTTTCATAGTTTCTGTTTTTTAGTTAATAATAATTTAAAGATTAATTTCGCTTGCAAAAATACTAAATTTTATTAAAAAAAATATTTTATTAAAAATTATTTTGTAATGAGCATTTTTTTTGTTAATCTGTGCTTACCTGTTTTCAATGAGTAATAATAAATTCCGTTTCTCAACTTTTCGGAATCAATTAAAATACTATGCCTGCCGGCGGTTTGTTTTCCTTCGTCATAAGACAAAATTAATTTGCCTGCCATGTCATAGATTTCCAGTATAACATTTCCGCTGTTTTGTATCTCATATTGCACCAGCGTGGCATCAGAAGCGGGGTTAGGCTGGTTCTGGCTTAACTTAATGCCATCGATGAAATAATTATCATTTACGTTTGCCGAACTCTTATCTGCAATAATAAAAATTCCCAGATCGAGATCCATACCCCAGTTAGATGGTTCAAGGATGGTGTGCCAGTTGTTGTCGCTGTATTTATTCCATGAAAGCTCTGTTCCCTGGGCATCCCCGTCAGTTGTTGTTACAAGCCCAAGAGTATCATCGGCGATCTGAGAAAAATCAACTCCTACAGCATAATCAACATATACAATAAAAGAGTCGGGAAAAGTTATAAATGTCAGGCTTGTTGTGTCGATCTGATTTAATGCAATTTTTATTGTTTTACTCACAGTACCCGGGGCATTGTTAGCAGCTCCGGATGAATCCGTCCCGGGCCCATTCAGATTATATACCAGCACATTCAATGTGTCAGCCGTTCCAATCTGTTTTTTTGCGCCAACCCATAATGCAATACCATCCACCAAATAAGATGTGGTAACTTTATACACCTGGGCAAAAGCGTGGTCACCCAGCTTATTTGTACCAAAACTATACCCACCTTGAATATATTTGTAAAGGGTAGGAGTTCCGGTAATAAAACTGGCAGGTTGCAATGTATCTGTCGGAAGTTTAATATTATTTGCTATTACAGGTGTTGAAATACATTTACTTTTTTCTCTTTGTGCAAAAGAGTTATTAAAAGAAAACAGAGCAATTGTACAAACAGAGAAAGTAAGCTTCAGGTTCATATTATTATATATTTTGATCAAGGGCACCTTTAAAAACCTCATCGTCATTGCGAACCATGAGGAACGCCCAAACCGTCATTGCGAGGGTTTTTCGCCCGAAGCAATCTCATTATCGTACTGTGAGTGAGATTGCTTCGTCGTACCTCCTCGCAATGACGCTTCGGTCGCCTGCCTGCCGGCAAGGCAGGTACCTTCCTCGCAATGACGTTCTCATTGAGTTTTTAGAGATGCCATTAAGTTAATAAAAAGGCTGTCCTGAATTTTCTGGACAGCCTTTAAAAACTATATTTTTTTAAAATTATTGTGTTATAATCATTTTCTTTGTTAACCTGTGATTGTCGGCTTTCAGAGAGTAGTAATATGTACCTCTGTTTAATTTGTCAGAATCAACAAGTATGTTGTGTTTGCCTGCTATCTGTTTGCCTTCGTCATAAGAAAGAACCAATCTTCCTGTTACATCATATATTTCCAGAGAAACACTTGCGTTGTTCTGAATTTCATACTGAATAAGAGTAGCATTTGTAGCAGGGTTCGGCTGGTTTTGGAATAATTTAATACCATTAACAAAATAATTATCATTAACTCCCGTACCGGTTTTTGTAACAAGTCCAACGATTGGAACAGTGCCGGATACATAGTACCAACCCCAGGTACCAGCATTATTCAGATATGCAGCGCCGCCTATTGATGCATCACCAATAAAATCACCATCAGCGCCAATTCCAATAGTATCGTTGTTGGCAATATCCACAGTCAAAGAGACAGTGGCAGTAAGAATTGTTCCTGAAGCAACATTGTAAGGAGCTGTTAATGGTAATTTAATAATACTAGGTAATGAACCGGGTGTTAAATTATAAACAGCGGATTGACCAACAAGTGTACGATCAGCTGTTGCCATATCAGCAGTATACAATTTCCCTGTAATACTGGTACCTGCAGTAGCTTTATATACTAAAACTTCAATACTATCAATTTCATCTGCACTCGGGAACAAATAATTACAGCCATATTCCGTACCTGTTGATGCTACTATTGGTGATGAAAAACTATATGGAGTTAAATATTGATTCAAATTTAAACTTCTCTGATATTCTGTAGGAGTGGCATAAAAAGAAATTGAATCGCCAATATTATTTGCAGGATCAGCATCAGTTTCAGTTTGAGTTAACCATAATTTAGCGCCATAGTTTGTTAAGGTAGTAGGTGTAGTAAATGTAGGCAGTGCCAAAAGAGTATCGGTAACTCCGGATGCCATTGAAGCAATGGGAGTGCTTGTAGCTGTGATTGCACTATTGTTAATATTAACATTAAAAGTAACATTGGTTAAAGCAGAAGATCCATTGTTTGTGGCTGAACATCCATAACTGATCACTCCCATCTGGCTAAATGGAATAGCTTCATAATATGAAAATTGGTCGAAATCAAGAAAAGTACTATTACAAGCAGCATCATAAGCAACTAGATCCTGAAGTTTAACATCATCGATCATCCATGCATAACCGCAACCAGCACTTGTACCCATTGAACTAGGGCTATAGAATGTAAAACGAATCCAAACACTTGCCTGGTTTCCTGCTACTGAACTTATATTAACGCCAACCGTGGTTGGGTTTGGTGTCATATCATTATCGGCATAGGTAGCGTTAACCGGAAATTTTGTCCATGTAGAACCATCTGTGCTAACATATACAAAAGTACTATCAACATATCTTCTGTACATTTCCTCAAATTGCAATTGAACATTTGTATGACCGGTACAATTAATGGAACTTGCAGTAGACACATTTGCAATTTGATTTCCACTACATAATACATCAGAATCAAATAAAGCAAATCCATTGGCTGCAGTAGTTGATGCAATGCCGTCAATTGCATATGTTCCCGAAGGAACCCCTGTTCCAATAACCCAATCGTCAGAATTACCGACATCATTAGTTATTGTCCAATTTGCTGGCACAGAAAAATCATCTTGCCAAATTATTGCTTTTGTACCTGATGTTCCTGGTAATTTTGCCTTGGTTGTTACCATGGCTTTATTTTTACTCAAACTCATCATTGAATGCTGTGCAAACAGACACACACTAAGTAACAATGCAATTGTTAAAAAAGTAATTTTTTTCATACGTTTGTTTTTTTAGGTTAGTAATTAATTTTTTGATTTCAGAATGCAAAAATACATTTTTTTTAATATAAAAAATAAAAAATAGTTTTTTTTTCAAAAATTATAAACAATTCTAAAAATGAAGGCTTAATTAGAGTTTGTCTTTAAAGTCAAAGATTTTCAAAAATGAAAGACCCAAGCCCCAAATCTCAAGCCCCAAGTCCCCCAAAAAAATGCCATTATTCATTGTCTATTGCTCATTTGTAGTTTGTTGTGTTTTTTCTTGGAATTTGAGATTTGGGACTTGGAATTTGGGACTTTTAAATATTATGCCGACATTACAGACAAGCATTAAATATTATTTGACAAGGCATGA
>Ga0265296_1001531_pt1 | contig 26283 bp, 23 predicted proteins | sample MunlanPumphouse1_FD_189073 | JGI IMG/M metagenome (GOLD analysis project Ga0265296, IMG submission 189073) | Groundwater microbial communities from a municipal landfill in Southern Ontario, Canada - Pumphouse #1 | ecosystem: Environmental > Aquatic > Deep subsurface > Groundwater | place... | reverse complement strand
ACCTCACTGAACAATACGATTCTCAAGTTTCCCTTCTTGAACGAGCAGGAATTCTCAAAGATGGAGCGATCATAGGGATTGATGGAAAAGAATATCTTCTTCCCACCTTGGAACAGATCGCCACACGTCTTTTTGAACGCGAGTCAGAACTCTCTACCAAACGCGATCAAGGATTTACAAAACTTCTTCTTGTTCCCTTTGGGATGAGCCTCGATGTTCTTCAAGAAACCCTCAAACAATTCCTTCTCACCTACCAACAAATCCATTCTGACTTTATTTTGAACATCAATGAGCCTCTCTGGACTTGGAAAGAAGGTTATAAAGGAGCAGACACAGGGGATCCTCCAAAGATTGTCTACAATCCAAAGTCTTTTGATCATAACCATGAAGGTCAAACAAAATGTCAGATTCTCGAAGAACAAGAAGATAATCAAGATTTTTTCCCCGGATGGAAAGTCCATCTCCTTCAACCCTCTAATCCTACCAACCGGGATTCCAAAGGTTTTGCTTCTGTCCCCCGAGAAGGGGAAGGAACAACTCATGGAGAAGAAATCCCTCGTCGCGATCTCGAAGCTAACAAATCCCCCAATGATTATCTTTCCATCCTTCAGAAAGCCCAAGACAACCCAGCTTCCCCTTACTTTCAAGAATCCGGAATTACTCCTGAAGATTGGATCCTTGCCTTCATGACTCACCTTACAGAAACAGGACAGTCTTTAGACAATTACGCCAATGGTGCAGAAAGCACTACTTACCTTACAGGAGTCTTTTTTTCTTCCATTGGTGGTTCCACCCTTGTGCCTTGCGCGTATTGGTTCCGAGATGGTCGACAGGTGTACTTGGATGGGGGTGGCTCCAACGCTACGGGAGATGAAACTGGTGCCCGCACTTCGGTCATTGTTTAACCCCTGATTTTAATTTTTTCATTCTTTATTTTTTCTATGTCCAACCCTTTTGAGAATGCGCTGACACAACTGCGTCGTGCCAAAGCCGTACAGGATTTTTCCGAGGATTTTCTTACTCGTTTTTCCACGCCGGATCGCGAGATCCACATTTCCATTCCCGTGCGCATGGATGACGGGTCTCTCAAAATTTTCGAAGGGTATCGCGTGCAACACAACAATGCCCGCGGGCCGTACAAAGGTGGCATCCGGTATCACCAAGATACGGATATTGCGGAAGTCAAAGCGCTTGCTCTGTGGATGGCGCTCAAATGTGCGGTCGCAAACATTCCCATGGGCGGAGGCAAAGGGGGCGTGACCGTGAATCCAAAAAATTTGTCCGAGCGTGAACTTGAAACGTTGTCTCGCGGATGGATTCAAAAACTTGCCGATGTGATCGGCCCGCAAAAAGATGTTCCGGCACCGGACGTCAACACGAATCCAAAAATTATGGCGTGGATGGCGGACGAGTATGCCAAAATCACGGGGGATACCTCCGGAGCAACGATCACAGGGAAACCTATCGAGAACGGAGGATCCGAAGGTCGCGGAACAGCCACCGCTCAAGGAGGATTTTATGTGTTTGAAGCATTGCGAGAAAAACTTGGATTGCCCGATGTCTGTCGCGTCAGTGTTCAGGGTTGTGGAAACGCCGGGCAAATCGCGGCGCGTCTTTGGGGACAAGCCGGTCACAAGATTGTCGCGATTTCGGATTCTCGCGGGGCACTTGTGAATCAAGACGGACTTGATGTGGAGGCCGTGATCACTCACAAAGAAATCACCGGGTCACTCCGTGGTTTTGTGGGAGCGCAAGAGATCACCAATGAAGAATTGCTGGCCGTCCCTTGTGATGTGTTGATTCCCGCCGCGCTTGAAAATCAGATCCATGGAGATAATGCTGATCGTGTGGGAGCCAAGGTTGTGTTTGAACTTGCCAACGGTCCCACGACTCCGGAGGCGGATGATATTTTATTTGCAAAAGGAATTCCGGTTGTGCCGGATATCTTGGCCAATTCCGGTGGAGTCACCGTTTCCACGTTTGAATGGGAACAGAATTTGAAAAAGGAACATTGGACGCAGGAAGAAGTGTTTGTAAGACTCAAAGAAATTATGCAAAGGGAAGCGCTCGGGATTTATGAAAAGTCTCAAGCACTCAAAACCGATATGCGTCGCGCCGCTTTCAGCATTGCGTTGGAGCGAATCGCCAAGGCCATGAAGATCTAAAGAATCAAAACAACACTGACGGGAAATACTCGTCGGTGTTTTTTGTTTCTCATAGCGGAGCCTGACGTAATTTTCTGTAAACTTTTATCCCTTCGACAGGCTCAGGGAATAAAAGTTTATTTGAGACTTATGGCCTGAGCTTGCCCCGCCGTTGGTCGGGGTCCCGCCAGAGGCGGTGATCGAAGGCCTTTCATTCATTGTCCGGCGGAGCCGGATCCGGCTTTGCCGGAGAAATTAGAAATTGGAAATTGGATATTATCCGCCAACGGCGGGAGATATTAGAAATCCTTTATCACCTTGCCCCGAATCGTCTCTTCCTCTACACTCCCGTTTGTCGTTCTTTTTATATCGAGGACAGCATGACGAAAGCCGCATCTCCTTCCTCTCCGCCTCCCGCAGATTTTTTTTCCTCCCTCGGATGGGCGGGATTCAGTCTTTTGGGATCCGGACACAAGCAAGAATCTCTTCCCAATCAAGATCGTGTCTTTGCCGCGGTCTCTTGGATGGGAGAGAACGATCGAGTTTTGTTTGCTCTGTGTGATGGACATGGACAAGAAGGGCATCTTTGTGCCGAGTTTCTCTTGGAACATCTCACCTCCGGTCTCATCGAACTGGGGTATGAGCGGAATCGGGGGCAAGCGCTTCAAGCGTTTTGTCGCCGTGAAGATCGTGCGATAGAGCAAACGTATCGTACCGGGGGAACCACTTTCGTATTGGCGGATATCTCACCCAAAGATATTTTTCTTGCCCATGTGGGGGATAGCCGCGCAACCGCCCTTTGTTCCCACGGTCCCTATACGCTGACAAAAGATCACGATGCGAACCATATTTCCACAAGAGAAAAAGAAGCCATACATCGTCGCGGGGGAATCGTCCTTTCCACAACGGACGGGAAACAGCAACGCGTTGTTTCTTTAGATATCAAGACCGCACAAGGACTGGCCATTTATCGTTCCCTGGGTGATCGTCCTTACGGTCGCGGACCTTCTCCCGATCCTGATCTGCGCACGGTCGCATGGGCAACCTTGACTCCTTATCGTCATCTTGTGTTATGGAGTGATGGAGCCTGGTATCTTTGCAAAGATTTTTATACACCTTCCTTGTCTTTGGGAAGATTACTCGGATCTTCTGACGCGTCCGATATGGCGCTGCGACTGCGTCAACACATTGTTGATCGTTTTCCCGATGATGACGCCACGGCGATGGTGATAGACCTCTCCGCTTTTCGTCCATCTTAGGAGACAGTTTTTTTACGAAGCGTACCCCACGGGTACGTTTTTCTTTTTGGATAAGAAGATCTTCCCATTGATTTTTTTTCTTTTATCGTTTATATTCTTTTGTCGCCAACAGTCTCAACACCTTTCCAATGGAACAGAAATGAATACGGCGTATGTGTTGGTTCTCATCGGTTCTTTACTCTTTTGTATCATTCCCGTGATTTACATGCGTGGTGTCCACCACGGAGTGATCACTCCCAATCCCGCCTCTTGGTTCATCTGGGCACTGGTAGGATCTTGCAATGCCGTGCTCTATTATCTTCGCGCTCCGCAAGAGGAAAAGTTTCTTGCGGTCCTTGCGATATTGTCTGCCGTGGCCATGACCATTGTCTTTTTCTACACCCGCTCCAAACACAGCTTTGGCAAGATGGGATGGGCGGAGTGGACTTCTCTTGTGCTCACAGCTTTTGTCCTTGCTGTCTGGATGGTGACAAGAAAAGATGACCAAGCCGTTCGTCTCGCCGGTGTTCTCATTCAAGCTCCGATGGTGATCGCCTTTGTCCCAACCTGCATCGCATTGGTGTGGGGAGAGGGTCAAGAAAAACCATTGGCATGGGCCCTTGGCGGAACAACCTATTTTTTTCAGATCACCGCTCTTTCATTATCTCCGGAACAAGATTGGACACGCTATGTCTGACCTGTCCTCAACGGGATCATAGGCAACGGCTCGGTTCTTCTGTGTATCGCCCTTCAGAAAAGACGAAAAAGATAACGCAACGTACTCTCACAGGTACGTTTTTTTTGTTGACGAATTTTTTTATTTTTGATTAGCTTCGCTTTGTCGAGCCACGTTCATTCACCGCAAAGGGGGAATCATGCCAAGAAGGATAGGACTTGTGGGCATCAATGCCGGAAAAGAGACGCCTTGGTGTGTGGAAGCGAGCAAGATTGCGCGAAGCATGGATCCTAACATCGAAATTTGGGATCCAAGTGATGGTGCTTGGACAGGGATTGATTGGCAAAGCGAGGATCGTCTTGTCCAACCGAGCATGGATGAGATTTTGAAAAGACAACTGGACGGGATCGCTTCTTGTGACGCGCTTGTCGCCTATTACGGTACCGAGTCCGAAGGGTTGGGCGCCCGATTGGAACTGGGGAGATTGTTGATGACACAGGGTCTTCACATTCATCTTGCCATGGATCCGCAACTCAAAGGCCGTCATTACATCCGCGCTCATTATCTGCATGCCGTCTCCGAAGTCACGGAACACGGCGGTCTGGCATCAGCCGTAAGGGCTGCCATCTTTGGGATCAGACAACCCTCCTGATCTGTTTTCTCCTCGCGACCGTGGTCTTTGACCGCGGTTTTTGCTTTTGATCCGACGTCGTGTCCGTGTTACCATCTTGGACATAGAATCTTTAGTAAGTTTTTTCTCCTGCCATCTTGAGGAGTGAAACCCCGTCAGACGGGGTGGAACGACGAAAGATCCCCTTCATTTTTGGAAATGTTTCTCTTTCCAACGGGATCCCTCACTTTGTTCGGGATGGCAGGCAAAAATAATGTTTGAATTGTTACGAATCTAAGTAGAAAAAATACAGTAACTCACAATGAGTTTTATGTATCATCATCAAGAGATCGAAGCGAAGTGGCAAAAACGTTGGGAAGAGGCGGGGATTTTTCACGCCAAAGACGGCAGTGTTTTGCCAAAGTTTTACGCCCTTATTGAGTTTCCTTATCCCTCCGGTGCGGGACTTCACATCGGTCATCCGCGCAGTTATACCGCGCTTGATGTCATTGCCCGCAAACGTCGGATGGAAGGGTATAACGTTTTGTATCCGATCGGATGGGACGCGTTTGGACTTCCTACGGAAAATTACGCGATCAAGACCGGTCGCAAACCTCAAGATTTGACGGCGGAGAGCATTGCCACTTTTAAACGTCAGTTGCAGATGCTTGGCATCAGTTTTGATTGGTCGCGCGAAATCAACACAACCGATCCCGCGTATTACAAATGGACGCAATGGATGTTTCTTCAATTTTATAAAGCCGGGTTGGCGTATAAGGCGAAGATGGTGATCAACTGGTGTCCGTCGTGCAAAATCGGTTTGGCCAATGAAGAAGTCGTGAATGGTCACTGTGATCGTTGCGGCGGGGAAGTGGAAAAACGGGAAAAAGAACAGTGGATGATCGCAATCACCAAGTATGCGGATCGTCTGCTCAAAGATTTGGAAAGCGTGGATTATCTTTCGAAGATTAAAAAGCAGCAAGAGAATTGGATCGGGCGCAGTGAAGGCATCAACATTACCTATGAGGTTGAGGGAGTCCAAAAAAATGTGACGGTTTTTACAACGCGTCCTGATACGAATTTTGGTGCGACCTTCATTGCCTTGGCTCCGGATGGAGCGTTTGTTCATGAGAACGGAGAGATCTTTCCAAATAAAATCGAGGTGCAAACGTACGTTGAAACAACAAAACGCAAAACAGACGCGGAGCGGCTTGCCGAGGGGAAAGAAAAAACAGGAGTCTTCACCGGCCTTTGTGCAATCAATCAGCTGACCGGTAAAAAAATGCCGATGTATGTGAGTGATTTTGTTTTGGGATCGGTTGGGACAGGCGCGGTCGTTGGTGTTCCGGGACATGACGTACGCGATTTTGAGTTTGCACAAAAGATGGGCTTGGAAGTGATTCGCGTCGTCGTTGGGTCTGATGGCGATACCTCACCCATCACAAAAATTGAACAAGTCCAAGAAGAAGAAGGGAACATGGTGAACAGCGGATTTCTCGATGGCATGGATATTCATGCGGCCACACAAAAAATCATGGATCATTTGGAAGAGAAAGGGTGGGGAAAACGTGCGGTCCATTTTAAACTTCGCGATTGGGTGTTTTCGAGACAACGGTATTGGGGCGAGCCGATTCCGCTTGTGTATTGTGAGAAGTGCGGTTGGGTGAGTGTCCCCGAAGATCAACTTCCTGTGGTACTTCCCGTCGTAGAAAAATATGAGCCGACCGAAACGGGGGAGTCGCCTTTGGCAAGCATCGCCGATTGGGTGAACACGACATGTCCCACCTGTGGAGCACCTGCAAAACGCGAGACCGACACCATGCCAAACTGGGCTGGATCCAGCTGGTACTTTTTGCGTTATACCGATCCGCACAATGATCAAATGTTTGCCGATCCCAGCAAGCTTAAGTACTGGATGCCGGTGGATCTCTATAACGGCGGGATGGAACATACGACGCTTCACCTTTTGTATTCTCGTTTTTGGAACAAGTTTTTGTTTGATCAAGGGTATGTTCCGGTGAGCGAACCTTATATCCGCCGCCACAGTCACGGACTGATTCTCGCGCAGGATGGACACAAGATGAGCAAGTCCAAAGGGAACGTGGTGAATCCCGATGAAATGGTGGTCGAATATGGAGCCGATGCTTTGCGCATGCATGTTTTGTTTATGGGTCCGTTTGAAGAACCTGTGCCATGGAACAAAAATGGAATTGTGGGGGTGCGGAGATTTTTGGAAAAGGTGGATCGGTATGTGCAAGATTGGATGGAGTCTCCGCAGGCGCATCAAGATTTGGGGAATGTTGTGGAGCCGTATCTCAAAAGAATTCACGAAGATATCGAAGGCTTCCATTTTAATACCGCCGTCTCCGCATTTATGGAATTGGGAAATCGTCTTTTGGAAAAAGATGCGCAGGGGAAAGTGATTTTCGTCAATGAAGATCAGTTAAGACGGATTTTACAAACGCTTTGTCCGTTTGCTCCCCATCTTGCCAATGAACTTTGGGAACGTCTTGGTTGGAAAGGATTTGTGGAAGAACAATCTTGGCCGAAGATCAACGAAGCATTGCTCGTGCAAGAAACGATCGAGATGGCCGTGCAGGTGAATGGAAAAGTGCGCGCTACGATCAACCTTTCTCCAAAGGCAACCGAAGAAGAAGCAAAGACCATGGCGTTTGCGGAGGCAAATGTACAAAAACATCTGGAAGGAAAAGAAATCAAAAAGTTTATTTATCTTGCGGGAAAGATTATCAACATTGTTGTTTAAGAGGATTCAAAGGAGGATAACGTGACGCGTATGAAAATCATCATGATCGGTACAGGCTATGTGGGACTCACAACCGGACTTGCCTATGCCAAGCTCGGGCATTATGTCGCCTGTGTGGACAAGGACGCGACAAAAATCGCGCGATTGGATTTGGGAGAGACGCCTTTTTATGAGCCCGGACTTCCCGAGCTTTTGGAGGAAATGCAAGCGCAAGGAAGAGTCGTTTTTACGACAGATCTTTCGGGGGTGATCGGGGGAGCCGAGGTCGTGATGATTGCGGTGGGAACTCCGGCCGCTTCAACCGGCGAGGCGGATCTCTCCGCCGTCTACGGTGTGGCGGAAGAAATCGGAAAACTGCTGGATCATGAGGCGGTGATTGTCGTCAAAAGCACCGTCCCTGTGGGAACCAATCGTCGCGTCTTGTCGATCATCAAAGAAACCATGACGCAAGCGGGGCAAACCGATCTTGCGAGCTTGATCACCATTGCTTCAGTGCCGGAGTTTTTACGCGAGGGAAGTGCGATCGAAGATTTTCTTTCTCCGGATCGCATTGTGATCGGATCCGAGGATGACACCACACGGATCATCGTGGATCGACTGCATATGGGCATCAATGCGCCGCGTGTATTCACTACTCTTGAAAGTGCGGAACTCATCAAATATGCGGCCAATGCTTTTTTGGCCACGAAGATTTCTTTTATTAACGAGATGGCGCAACTTGCGGAACGCACCGGAGCCAATGTGATGGAGATTGCGCGCGGGATTGGTTTGGATCGCCGCATCGGTCCGCATTTTCTTCAAGCCGGCATTGGCTATGGGGGATCGTGTTTTCCCAAAGATGTTTCCGCCCTCCATCAACTCTCTGGGGAGAGGGGATATCACTTCAAACTGTTGTCTTCGGTGATCGAAGTGAACAATCGTCAGCGTGATCTTTTTTTTAGCAAGGTTATCCGGGTCATGGGAGATTTGCGCGGACGCAAAATCGGGGTGTGGGGACTCGCGTTTAAAAATAATACGGATGATGTCCGGGAGTCTGCGGCCGTGGATATGATCAAACGGTTGATCGGGCACGGGGCTGAAGTCGTTGTTTATGATCCGGAGGCGATGGAAAGTGCACGTAAGGTTTTACCTTCGGTTGTGCAATATGCGCCAACCGCACTCGATGCCGCTCAAGGGGTGGAAGCCCTTTTGGTGCTCACCGAGTGGCCTCTTTTTCGTCAGGTCAGTTTTTCCACTCTTCTTGACTCCATGATTGAGCCGCGCATTTTTGACGGGCGGAATCTCCTAGCCGATCTTCATCTTTCTCAAAAAGGGTTTGAGTATTATGGCGTGGGGATAGGGAAGTAAAAGAGCTATGGAGGCCATCCATTGGAATCGTCTGCAAAAAGGATTGCGAAAGATTATTGATTCTCCTGCGCGATCCTTTTTTGTTCTTGCGCTCGCGTGGTGTACCGGCATTGCGGTTGCCCCTTGGATTGTATGGACTCCGCCCGTTTGGTTTTTTCTTGCGGGACTTGTGTGTTTGGGAGTCGTGCTTGTTTTTCCTCATCGCCTCACGCGATTTCTCGTGTTGGCGATGTTTTTATTTTGCGCGGGATGGTTTCGTTATACGCAAGCGCTTTGGCCTCCGTCTGTTCCCAGTGTGGACGATCGTGCAGGAGAAACACTAAGCATCGAAGGAGTGATCGATACCCAAGTCGATCGTCGCGTAGATCGGCAACTGGTGACCTTGGATCATTTGCGCGTGGGAGAAGAAACCCGAGGCGGACGTCTTCTTATTTTTTTTCCGCTTTATCCGGAAGTTTCTTTTGGTGATCGTCTTGCGTTTGCTTGTACGATCCAAAAACCGGAAGCGTTTGGCGGATTTGCGTATGATGACTATCTGGCAAGCCAAGGGATTCAAGCGGTTTGTTATGATCCGCAGTATTTGACGATGCGATCTGTTTCCGATTTCGGATTTCGTTCTTTCCTTTTCAGGGTGAAAGATTTTTTGAGTGATCGGATGACAAAACTTTGGCCTGCGCCGCATGCCGCTTTTTTGGAAGGATTGATTTTTGGAGGAAGCTCCGCGCTTCCCAGCGGCCTGCGTGATGATTTTTCCGCTTCAGGTCTTGCCCACATTCTCGCGGCCTCCGGATTTAACGTTTCGCTCTTTACGGCCGTTCTTCTTTCATGGTTATTGCAAACCCCGCTGGGACGCAAAAAATCTTTGATCCTCACCAGTCTATTTTTGGTTGTGTTTGTGATCATGGCCGGGGCGACAGCCGCGGTTGTTCGCGCCGCGCTTATGGCAAGCCTTCTCCTGTGGGGTGCTTGGGCCAGGCGCAAAGCGTATCTTCCAAATATGTTAATGGGCGCATTGGCGCTCATGCTTTGGTGGAATCCGCTGTGGCTTTGGGGAGATGTGGGATTTCAACTTTCCTTTGTTGCGATCATCGCGCTTCTTGTTCTTGTCCCTCGGTGGAAAGAGTATGCCGTATTTATCCCTAACCGTTTTGGGATTCGTGAATCCTTGGTCGCCAGTCTTGCCGCCACTTTTTTGACCGCTCCGATTCTTCTTTGGCATTTCGGATCACTTTCCTTGATCGCCCCGATCGCCAATCTTTTTGTACTTCCTTTGATTCCTTTGACGATCGCCTGTTCCCTTATCGCCATGGTCGTCAGTTTTTGCTGGTTGCCTTTGGGAGTGATTGCCGCCTTTCCTTCTTGGGGACTTTCTCAAGTGCTCCTTCACGTGATCGTGTGGTTTGGATCCCTGCCCACACTTGCTTTACCTTTGGGATGGGTGAGAACAGGCGCAGTTATTTTGGGTGCATTTTGGATTTTTTTGCTCTCTCGTTTTTATCGGAGAAAAAAGATATGAGTCTGCGAACATCTCGAAGACAATCAAAAAGATTTTTACGGCATAGCACGTTTTTTCAACAGATTCTTTTCTTAGGAGTGATCGCTTTGCTCGGATTTTGGTTATTTTGGGCCGAGGCCTATCCGTCCGAAGCATCGCTGCGCGTATGGTTTTTTGATGTGGGGCAAGGGGATGCGGTCCTTATTGAAACTCCGCACGGTCAACAGATTCTTATCGATGGCGGACCGGATCAAACTATTTTATCCAAATTGGGAGAGACGATGCTTCCTTGGGATCGGACGATTGATCGGGTGATGGCGACACACAATGATGCCGATCATGTGACCGGACTTCGCGCCGTGACCGAAAATTATGACGTGGAGCAAATAATTACTGTTGAGGATCTTCCTTGGGCAGAGGGGGAGACGTTAGTAAAAAAAGGCGATCAGTTTGTGATAGACGATGTTGTCTTTGAGGTTTTGTGGCCCACCCAAGAGGCCCTTCAAGATCGATCACTTTCAGACAATGAACAATCTCTCGTGTTACTTGTGACCTATAAAGAAACATCCTTGCTTCTCATGGGAGATTTGGAAACACCGGAGGAGGAGCAATGTGAGTGGCCAAATGTTGATGTGCTCAAAGTCGCTCATCATGGAAGTGCTTCTTCTTCGTCTTTGGATTTTTTGTCTGATGTGCAAGCAAAGGTCGCCGTGATTTCTTGCGGAGCGGATAATCCCTACGGTCATCCGCATCCTGTGATCCTTGATCGACTTGCTCGAGTAAATACTCACATGTTTCGAACCGATCAAGACGGAGACATTTTACTCAAGGCAACCGACGGGGAGCCGGAAATTTTTGCTTCTCCCTTGCCGTTTTAACATAGCCACCCCACTTCTTTTGTATTACGATAAGAATACATATGTCTTTTCTTTCCCCTTCCTCTCCTGATCATCACGAAATGGAACACAGGGTATCTCCCGTATCTTTGGGAGAAGCGTTTATGGCTTCTTCCTCTGATCGCGCTCGAGGTTCTGTCCCCGAACAATACCGCACCCGCTTTGATCAATTGCGAAATGGCATTCTTGCATTTTGTCAGGAGTTTCACATTCCAAGTGAAGCATTGAAGAGTATTGATATTTTTGGGAATGCTTTGAGTTCTCACGCCCCACGCATTCCTCTCAAAGAGATAGAACGGGTTTCTCTTCTTTTCAGACGACTGGAGCACCTTCTTGTTCACAAAGAACTTTGGAAAGATGAAGAAGCCCTGCGAGAAGCGGAACGACGGTACCGTCTGAAAGAGCAATATGCTACTCAAGTTCGTTTTCTTAAAGAAGTGGGGATTCTCAATGAACACAATGCGATCCTGGGTATTGATGGCAAAGAATATCCCATTCCCACACTCGAACAGATCGCGGAGCGTCTATGCGATCCCGAGCGTCGAGAATTTTTTGAAACAAAACAAGATCAAGGTTTTACCAAACTTCTCCTGGTTCCTTTTGGCATGAGTCTTGATACTCTTCGGGACACATTTGAACAATTTCTTTTTACCTATAAACAAACACAGCACCCCACGTTTCCTTTTGATAATCATATTCCTTTAAGCAGGATGGATGACTATGTAGAGGCTGATATTGCAGACCCTCCAAACCTTATTTATCACCCCACGATTTTTGATAAAGATCGTCATCAAGGCAAAACAAAACAGGAAATTCTTGAAGAGCAAGAACAAGATGCGGATGCTGTTTTTGGTTGGAGAATTCATCTTTTTCAAGTCCCTCATGATCACAGAAAAAAAGGGTTTCGCGAAATTCCCAGAGAAGGAAAAGGAAGGGAAGAAGGGGTGACCATTGTTCGTCCTGATCTTGAGATGGGCAAAACTCCCGATACGTATCTTTCCATTCTTAAAGAGGCCTCTTACAATCCCGCTTCTCCTTACTACGGCGAATTTGGGATGACGCCCGAAGATTGGATCATCGCTTCCATGGTGCATCTTCGAGAAACGAAAAAGCCGTTGGATCATTATGGAAGGAATGAAGGCGTGGTTTCATACTTGATAGGATCTTTTTTTACTTGCGGGAATGTCCCGCATGCCTATTGGGGCTATGGGTTGGGTCGGGCAAATTTGGAAGTGGGGGTTCCTCACGCTCTGGCAAATTATATCGGCGTCCGCACGTCGGTGATTGTGTAATATTTTATGATGTCTCCATTTTCTTCATCTCCGGAATTTTCTCATCCTCCCCACACAAGCGGGGAATCTTTTTCCGAAGCCTTCATGGCTTCTGGTTCTGACCATGCCAGATCTTCTCTTCCGGAAGAGCACCGTATTCACTTTGATGAACTGCGGGGAAGTATTCTGGCCTTCTGTCATGAGTTTAGTATTCCTGTTGAAACTCTGAGAAGCAAAGAAGATTTTGGAAAACAACTTACTTCCAAAGAGATTCCTCCGGAAAGAATGCAGGCGGTCTCCTTGCTTTTTACGCATTTGGAATATCTTATTACTCACAAAGAGCCTTTGAAAGAATTTCTCAAGCCTCTTGAACATGCAGAAACGTTCTACAATCTTACGGAACAATACACCGTTCAAGTAAAATTTCTTGAACGTGTAGGGATTCTTAAAGACGGTGCGATCATAGGGATTGATGGCAAAGAATATCTCATCCCCATGTTGGAACAAATCGCTTCTCGCCTTCTTGAACAAGAACCCAAACTTCGCATGAAACGCGATCAAGGCTTTACCAAACTTCTTCTTGTGCCGTTTGGAATGAGTCTTGATTCCCTTCGGGAAACTCTCAAACAATTCCTTCTTACCTACAAAAAAGATCATCCTACTTTCGATCTACATACAACGGAACCTTTCTGGACTTGGGATAACTATGTCGGAGCAGATATAGGAAAACATCCAAAGTTTGTGTACCTTCCAAAAACATTTGGCGAAGATCATCAAGGTCAAACGAAGGAAGAAATTCTCGAAGAACAAACAAGTAACCCAGAAGATTTTTTTCTAGGTTGGAGAATCCACTTATTTCGACCTTCAAATCCAGATGATAAAACGTCCAGAGGTTTTAACGCTATCCCTCGGCAAGGTAAAGGAAAGACTCATGGAAAAGAACTTCCACGCAAAGATCTCGAAGCCAATCAAACTCCCGGTGTCTATCTTTCCATTCTTGAAGAAGCCAAAGATGATCTAAGCTCTTCTTATCATGGTGAATCCGGTTTGACTCCCGAGGATTGGATATTGGCTTTTATGACTCATCTCACAGAAACGGGGCACCCGCTTGATAATTTTGAAAACAATACAGACAGCATTACTTATCTTACAAGAGTTTTTTTCCCTTCTTCTAGCATTGTTCCGTGCGCCTACTGGTACCGTAGACATAGGCAGGCAGATTTAGACCAGAATAATCCCAATGCTAATGATGGGGAAGTTGGCGTCCGCACCTCGGTCATCGTTTAACATTTTGGTATGAACCTTTTTCGTCCATCTCTGGATGCTCATCATCCTTCCCAAAGCGGAGAGTCTTTTTCCGAAGCCTTTTTGTATTCTTCTTCTCGTGTTCGAGATGCTCTTCCCGAGCAACACCGCGCTCACTTTGATGAACTGCGAAAAAATATCTTCGCCTTTTGTGATGAGTTTGGGATTCCAAAAGAAGCTCTTCGAAACAAAGAAGCCTTTGGAGTGGAACTCACTTCCAAAAGGATCCCTCCGCAAAGAATGCAAGAAGCCGTTTTATTATTTCGGCGTTTTGAATATCTTGTCACTCACAGGGAACCTCTCAGGGAAGCACCTCCCGAATATCTTGAAGAAGTTGAACGCCTTTACCATCTTCGTGAACAATACATGGCCCAAGTGGATCTTTTAAAACAAATGGGCATTCTTCATCCAAGACGTGAACAACTTTCAGGACGGGTTCAACGTCTTGTAGATCTTTTCCAATCCCTTTTCCCTTTTGGCAAAAAGAAACGACCTGAAGTAAAAGAAATTGAAAAGCCCCTTTGTATCACAGGAATAGATGGCAAAGAATATCCTCTTCCCACCTTGGGAGAGATTGCCATGCATCTTTGTGAACAAAGAGAACTTTTTGCGACAAAACGCGATCAAGGCTTTACCAAACTTCTCCTCGTGCCGTTTGGAATGAGTCTTGATGCTCTTCGAGATATCCTTAAACAATTCCTCCTTACCTACAAAACAGATCATCCCGACTTTGATCTGGATACCAATGATCCTCTCTATACTTGGGTAGAATGTTATAGCGGAGCAGACATTGGGAATCCTCCAAAGATTATCTATAACCCCAGGTTTTTTGATGATAACCATCAAGGTCAGACCAAGCTCGAAATCCTCAAAGTACAAGCAAAGAATCCGGAAGATTCTTTCCAAGGTTGGAGAATCCATTTCCTTCAACCCTCAGACCCCACCAACCAAGAGTCCAAAGGTTTTGCTCTTGTCCCCAGAGAAGACCAAGGACAGACTCAAGGAAAAGAAACCCCTCGTCCTCCCCTTGAAGCAGGAAAGTCTCCCATTGATTATCTTTCCCTCCTTAAAGAAGCCCAAGACAACCCAACTTCTCCTTACTCCCATGAATCCGGACTTACTCCTGAAGATTGGATCCTTGCTTTCATCACTCATCTTGAGGAAACAGGGAAACCGCTAGATGACTGGAAAAATAACAAAGAAAGTGTGGCTTACCTTATAGGATCCTTTTTTCCTTCCATTGATGGTTCCGCCTTTGTGCCCTACGTGTACTGGGGCCGCGTCTACCGCCGGGCGCGCCTGAGTGGGGACGTTCCTCGCTCTCGCTTTGTGCACATTGGTGTCCGCACCTCGGTCATCGTTTAACATTTTGGTATGAACCTTTTTCGTCCATCTCTGGATGCTCATCATCCTTCCCAAAGCGGAGAGTCTTTTTCCGAAGCCTTTTTGTATTCTTCTTCTCGTGTTCGAGATGCTCTTCCCGAGCAACACCGCGCTCACTTTGATGAACTGCGAAAAAATATCTTCGCCTTTTGTGATGAGTTTGGGATTCCAAAAGAAGCTCTTCGAAACAAAGAAGCCTTTGGAGTGGAACTCACTTCCAAAAGGATCCCTCCGCAGAGAATGCAAGAAGCGGTTTTATTATTTCGGTGTCTTGAATATCTGGTCACAAATAGGGAACCTCTCAGGGAAGCACCTCCCGAATATCTTGAAGAAGTTGAACGCCTTTACCATCTTCGTGAACAATACATGGCCCAAGTTTCTCTTTTGGAACGTGTGGGTGTTTTGAAAGATGGGTCGATCATGGGAATAGACGGAAAAAATTATCCCGTTCCAACCTTGGAACAGATTGCGCAAAGACTTTACGAACGCAAAGAGATACTTGAAACCAAACAGGATCAGAAATTTACCAAACTTCTTTTGGTTCCTTTTGGCATGGATCTGGATATTCTTTTTGTCACTCTTCAACAATTTCTTCGCGACTACAAAAAAGATCATGAAACGTTTGGTCGTAAGGATCCCAACATTCCTGATGAGTCAGATAGACCTGATTGGAATTCTGTTTGGATAGGGAGTATGTATACCCAGGCAAACAAGAGAGCGTATTTTAAACTTCTGTATCATCCCCGGTCATTGGATCCGGAAGAAAAGAGTGGTAGGACAAAGGCTGAGATTCTTGCAGACCAAGGACAAAATTCAGGTTTCAATCAAGGGTGGCGAATTCTTTTTTTCCAAGCTCCTCATGGGAGGACTCAGGGCATTCGTCCTATTCCAAGAGAAGGGCAAGGACAACAGGAGGGCGAAATAAATCCTCGTCTTGATATGGAGGCCCATAAACAGGCCAGAGAATATCTGGATATTCTTCTTGAAGCCGAGGACAATCCGGACTCTCCTTATCATGGGGAATCGGGTATGACTCCAGAGGATTGGATTGTTGCGTTTATGACCCATCTTGAGGAGACGGGAAAACTTTTGGATGATGATGAAAGGGGAAAAGAAAGCATCGCCTATCTTGTGGGAGCTCTTTTTTCTTCCGCTTTGAGCAATTCCTTTGATAATATCCCTGACGCATCCTGGTACCGTGGGGGGAAGCAAGCTTTTTTCAATGCGACTTCGGATTGGCGCAATCCGGAATTCGGTTCCCGTTTTGTCGTTGTCGTTTAGTTTTTTCCCTTGCTGTTTTAAGAATCGAGTGATATTTTAAGGGCGGAGAAGAAATTCTTAATATCTAATTTCCAATATCCAATTTTTCATGAAGGAAAAGGATCTTTATTTCAGATGTCGTTGTCAGACTCCAACATTGGAAATTAGAAATTAGACATTAGAAATTTTTATTTAAAATTTTATGGCAGAAATACAACGCACCCTTATTTTGTTAAAGCCTGACGCCTTGCAACGTGATTTGCTCGGAGAGGTCGTTCATCGTTTTGAACGCAAAGGACTCAAGATTGTGGGGATGAAACTCATTCGTCTCACCGATGAGTTGCTCAACGAGCACTATGCGCATTTGGCGGATCGTCCTTTTTTTGGAAGTCTCAAACAGTTTATGATGCAAACCCCGGTTGTGGGAATAGTCCTTGAAGGTTGGGACGCGATCAGTGAAGTGCGCAAGATTGTCGGTTCCACCAATCCTCGCGAGGCAGATGCCGGAACGATTCGCGCGGATCTTTCCATGAATGCTCCATCGAATCTTGTGCATGCGTCCGATTCGCCGGAGAATGCGGTCAAGGAAATCGATCGCTTTTTCAATCAAGATGAATTGTTTACTTACGAAAAAGTCTCCGATCGATATCTGTTTGGACAAGGAGTATAGAATAAAAATAAAAAGCCGCCTCATAATCTGAAGCGGTTTTTTAATTCTCATGAGTGAGTTGATGAAGGGGATCCCTCACTTCACCTCGTTTGACGGGACTTCGTTCGGGATAGCAGAAAAAAATAGAGCCATCCCGAGGAACAACGTGACGAGGGATCCCCTTCATAACAGGAGGGATATCTTGTTTAACCAAACCAGGTTCCATTTGATGTCATTGCATTATTTTTGCGAGAAGGATAAGTTCAAGACAGTTCTTTACGAAACGAAGGAGAACCTCATGAAGATTTATCTTTTTGAAGGGCACGACGGTGCGGCAAAAACTCCGGTTTCCGAAGGAGTGGCAAAAGTGCTAAGAGAACAAGGGAAGACGGTCGGGCTTTACGCACCGTTTCCTCTCGTCGCCAAACAACTTGGTCATGATATCTATCTGTTGTGGTCAAACCGGGAATCAGCTCAAAGAGCGGTTTGTCTTTTGAAAGATGTGATGGATGATATTTGCACAGAGGCCCGGCAGGAATCTTTGGACATTGTTCTCATTGATCGCGGGTGGTTTACGGTTGTAAGCGAACTGGAAAGACGGGGGATGGCCCATGAGATCCACTGGACCGGAGCCTGTATTCCTTTCTTTTTTTTGGAAGCTCCTCCGCAAAAAACGTTGGCCTGTCAGCGATACTCTTCGCAGATTCCTTGGACTGATTCTCTTGCAACGATCACGGAATATCATGATTTGTATTTGCGTCTCATCGCTGATCCGCGCTACGAGGAATTTGTCTTGGCCCGGTACTTGGTTGAGACGCGTACTCAACCTCTTGGGCCGATTATTGAGGATATTGTGCGAAGGATTCTCCAAGATACTCCTTAAAATGGACGGTTTACCCCGTCTTTTTTTGTTATTCTCCCTCGCAAGACAATCTGCCGTCTGGGATGGGGAGAATAACAACCCGTCCGAAGCCCCGTTTGACGGGACGAAGCCCCTAAAATGGGGCGAAGCCCTGCACCATGTAAGGTGCAGGGTGAAGAGTAAAAATTGGGGGTTTTCCATTGACAAAGACCCTCTTTTTTGGTAAGAAATTTGGCCTCAAAACTATCAAAAGTCAGAGGAAACAAGTTCCTTACAACAGAGAAAAAAGGAGTAAAACATGCTTATTCCAAGCATTGACCTCATGGACGGAAAAGCCGTTCAACTGCGACAGGGAAAAGAACACGTTTTGACATGTGAAGTCGATCCTGTGGAATTGGCCAGAACCTACAATCTGTTTGGACCCGTTGCCGTGATCGATCTTGATGCGGCGCTTGGAAAAGGGGACAACCTCGAACTCATCGAGCGGATGTGCCGTGTGGCCGAAGTACGTGTCGGAGGTGGCATTCGTGATGTGGAGCGTGGCGTTCGTCTTCTCAAGGCCGGCGCTTCGCAGATCATCATCGGCACGGCGGCAACACCGGAGTTTCTTCAAGCGTTTCGGCGTGACACGGTTATTGTTGCCCTCGATCACATCGACGATGAAGTCGTGGATCGCGGTTGGGTCAACAAGACCGGTGAATCGATTTTTGTGCGTGCCGACAGACTGCGTCCGTATTGTGCGGGATTCTTGTGCACGTTCGTGCATACCGAAGGATGCCTTTCCGGGCTTTCGTCCCGGATAGATGTGATGAAAGAACTTTCTTTGAAATTCGCTTTGCCGACGACATTTGCCGGCGGTGTTTCCGATACGGCCGACGCCATCGCGATCATTCGTGCGGGTTTTGATGTCCAGGTCGGCATGTCCCTCTACTCGGGGAAACTCGATCTTGTGGATACCGTTGTCGGCGGACTCAACTTTGCCAAACGCGGCGGGTATTTGCCAACGGTTGTTTTGGATGAATACGGACAACTTCTTGAGATCGTCTACAGTTCGCCCGAGTCCCTTCAACTCGCCTTGGAAGAAAATCGAGGCATTTATTGGAGTACATCGCGCCATGAAATCTGGCGCAAGGGAGAGACCTCGGGGAACACCCAGGAGCTCCTCTGCTGCCGAACCGATTGCGACGGCGACGCTCTCGTCTTTGTCGTGAGGCAAAAGGGAGTGGGGTGCCATCGCAATACCTACAGTTGCGTGGGCATAGGACGGCAAGGTTTTTCGCTTACGCGATTGTTCGCCATTATTCGCGACAGAATGAAGGCCGGTCAAAGCAATCGTTCTTATGTTGCCAAGCTTGCGGCGGATCGAGAGCGCGTTCTTCGTAAAATCATCGAGGAGGCCTTTGAGGTCACGCGTTCACGTGACTTTCAAAACGAGAGATGGGAAATGGCCGACTTGCTGTTCCATCTGCTCGTGCTTGCCGCCACAGACGGTATCGAACCTCAAGACATCCTTGCGGAATTGTCCGCTCGTCACACTCACTGAAAAAGGGGTCTTCATGAAAATCGCTCTTCCCAAAGGTCGTTTGCTTCCCGGCGTCTTGGACGTGTTCCAAAAAGCCGGCATCACGTTTACCTTTGCCGATGAAAGCAGGACAACCCTGTTTTTGCAAAGCATCCTTCGTCCTGTGGTCGTTTCTCTCGCGAGAGTTTTGAAAAAGGCCGGGGTGACCATCGGCTTTGCTTCAAGTCGCGACTACAATCCCAAGTGCAGTGATTCGTTTTTCTCGGCCACCTTGTTCAAACCGCGAGCCATTCCGCAACTCATCGACCTCGGTCTTTGCGATGTGGGATTTTGCGGCTTGGATATCATGAAGGAAGCCGGGTACTTCGATGTCGTGGACGTTCTCAATCTTGGTCTCAACAAGGTCGTCGTTGTGGTGGCTGTGCCCAAGGGTCAGGAAAACTTCTTGGCCAATCCGCCCAAGCGACCGGTCGTGATCGCGACAGAATATCCCAAGACCGCTTCCAAATGGGCCATGGCTCACAACCTAGCTCATATCAATCTGTTTACCGGCGGATCGACCGAAGGGTATGCCCCGCGGTTTGCCGATCTGATCGTCGATTGTGTGGAAACCGGGGACACCATGGGTGCCAATCATCAACACATTGTTGAAACGTTGTTTGAGAGTGCCACTTGCATGATCGTGAATCGTACGGTTATGGAAGATTACCGCATGCGCGAAGCCATCCTCGTCCTCAAACACCGCCTCAGCGAAGCCCTCAAGGTCAAGGAGTAGAACATGGAAAGAACACTTCCCGATGTCAACGATTTGGGTGTGTACAAGTTTCGTCAACTCCCTCTGGTCGTCGAAGGGGAAAGCAAAGAAGTGCGTTACCTCGGCAATGGTCTCGTCGCCATTTTGCTCAAGCCCACGGTCTACAGCTTCACCCATCAGCGGGCGAGGATCGTGCTTGGCACGGATATGGCGCGACTTCATGCGTCGAGGATTCTCCATCACATCGTTCACGAAGCCGGAGTCAAGGACGCCTACCTCCAGGTGGGGGATCAGTACATTTTGGCTGACCTTGTTCTTCAACCGGTCACGCCGGAACAGCCTCGTCCGTTTCGTCCCAACCGGGACATGGATTGGTCCACGCTTCGCCTAGCTCCTCCCATCGAAGTGGTGGTGAAGATTCGTCACACAGGCACCTCGTTCCATCGATACCATGAGATGGTCTGTCATCCTCTGCGCGAAATCTACGGAGGGGCGACGGCCGCTTTTGAGAAGAACGGATTGTATCCCGAGCCACTGGTGCGCTTTGACTGGCGCAACCCCGTGTGGCGGGATGATCCCAAGACCGAAGAACAGCGGCGGTTGGCAAATTGGCTTTTCATGGAGGAACAGCGCACCGGACAGATGATGCCCCTTGAAATGTGGCAGATGGCCGGTCGCACCATGGAAAAAGATGAAGTGCTCGGCGATCAACAGGCCAACTGGTTCATCGACGTTGCAAAGGCGCGGGAAACCGTCCTCAAGGCGTTCCACGCTCTGCAGAACTTCATGCGCTCGCGGGGTCTGGAAATCTGGGACATCTGCTTTTTCGTGACGGAAGACGGCGAGATGATCTTTGGCGAAATCAGCCCGGACTGCATGCGCGTGCGTCTCATCGATGACACGGCGGAATCCTTTGACAAGGATGTCTTCCGCGCCGGCGGTTCGGACGATCGTGTTGCAGAAAAATGGAATCGTTTTGTCGAGAAGATTTCATGAGGGAGATTATCAAACCGAAGTTTTTTCTTGGAACGACCAATGAACACAAGATTGAAGAAATCAGAAAGATCATCGAGGCCTGCGGTTGCGAACTAGTCGTGACCGAGTCCATTGATCCTGAAGAGACCGAACCGGATTTCGTCGGCAATGCCATTCTCAAAGCCAGGGTTTACGCGGCCTATACGGATGGGATGACGATTTCCGAGGATTCGGGATTGATTGTTCCCTCACTGCACGGGCTTCCGGGTCCGTGGTCTGCGCGATTTGACGATTGTCGATTCGACGGGGAAGGACATCTGACAAGTCATTGTCCGACCGGTCGTAAACGAACAGAAATCGATCTTGCCAACAACCTGCGCGTACTCGAACTCATGAAAGGGATCGAGATGCCGCATCGAGCCGCGGAGTTTCGCGTAGTGTTGGCCGTCGCTCTTCCCTCCGGCGCTATTCCTTTCAAGGCCGAAGGATCAAGCTACGGCTGGATTGCTCCGGACATGCGTGGCAATGAAGGATTTGGATATGATCCGATTTTCATCGGTCAGGAAACGCATGGACAAACCTATGCGGAGATTCCTGCGGAATGGAAAAACAGCATCAGTCATCGGCGAAGCGTCATGGATGCGTTCACCGGTTGGCTTTCGCGATTTGTGAGGCAGGGATGAGACTCGTCGTTGATGGAAATGACGGGACCGGAAAATCCACGACCGCCGCCTTGTTGCGGAAACTCGGTTATCGGGTCATGGATCGAGGATTGCCCACCGATCTCACTGATCATCCGGGTTCGGTCCAGCTGAATCTCTTCGAGTTCTATCTCATTCTCGATGTTCCCGTTGAGGTGAGCAGAGCGCGTTTAGCCAAGGCCGGACGAAATCTCGACGAAAAATATCATACTGTGAAAGACCTGACGCATTATCGCGAACGGTTCAAAGCGGTTGCGAAAATACTGGGCGATCAAGCCGTGCTCGTGGATGCCAGCGGAACCCCGGAAGAAGTCGTTTCGGCCATTCTCCTTATCCTCTCTGAACGTTCTTTATCACGAACCGTCTGATCCTTGATCGACGGTTTTTTGTTTGACAAGAGTGTGAAGGAGGAAAATACTACCATCAGTATAATCATAACGATTTTTTATGGACGTACGAGAAAGTTACTCTAAAAATGAGATAGATGTTGATGATGGTGATGATCTGACGAAAATTTTGGGAAGAGCATGTGATATCGTTGAACGTGAACCGGCAATACTTATTTCCGATCATCGAAAAATTCAGGTCACCAAAGAAATTTTATTATCTCTTTTTGACGATCTGTTAACGGATGAGGGTGAGTATCAGATAGTAGAATTATCACCGGGAGATGATGTTGATTTCATTCCCGAGGGATCGACAACAAGCGATGAAAAAGAAGAGGTGACCATTCTTGACCGAAGTTTGTTATCACTCAAACAGCTTTTGGGTGCTCTTGGTAGGAAGAATAATGTGCAGGTCACCATGCATGGTCAAAAATTTCGTGTGGACCAATTTATGTTTGCGCAGAAGCTAAGGAAGTACGTCACATTTTAAGAGGAGGATTGTTGTCGTTTGAAGGATATTTTTTATTGATAACCTCGCGAGCCACTACATAAACAGTGGCTCCTTTTTGTTTTCTCCATCTTCGGCAGATTCAGATCTATTTGAGGGATTTTATTTGATGATGTCTTTTGGGTACTCATGATGCGACCTTTTATTTCGAGTTTTTACTTGCATAAAACAGGATCAAACGTTAGGCTACCTGGCAGTTCTTTTCACCGAGGTTCTATAAGGACGTTCAGGAAAGGGGGTTTCTTTCCATGCGTAAGCATCTTTTCCAAAAGCTTTGCGGGCATATTCAAGATGAACGGAAGGTCGCGCGCGCTCTTGATTCTCTTCTTGACGCGCTGAGAATTCCCGCGGCTCATAAGCCCATCGTATCATCAGCCATCCTGCGCCAGGCTCAAGCGGAGCCTAAGGGACAATATCCTTATCTCTCCCATGCCGTGCTGGCTGTGGTCTCAAAATATCGAGTGTACAGTCGCAGAGTGCCTTTGCGAGGCTTTCATCTTCTCTGGTATGCGGAGCATTTGGGATGGCGATTGTGTCTTGCGGATCACACTCTTTCGATGTTACGAGATCTTCAGGGTTGGATAGACGGATTGCTCGATGAGACGGATACCCATAGGGTTTATGTGAGTCCTCTTGCTCTAGCCCCCATGGAAGTATGGGAAAGATTGTTAGAGCAAGGAATCCTTTCGCAAAAGAAACTCGAGAGTCCTTTCTCTGTCCCTCGTGATGCGTGGATCCATCAGATGATGGTTCGTATTTTTAAGTGGTACGGAACGGACTTTAAGATGTACGGGAGATTTCCCGCGCCCATCACATTGAGCACTCGTCTTCTCTCTAATACGATTGAGCTTTTTGGCCTTGTGGTGGCTGTCGCGAGTGAGGAAGGACAAGGAAGATCGGTCACGCCTGATTTTTTTACTGAATTGTTTGAGGATCATAGCCTTTCTTGTTGGCGAGTGTGCCTGCATTGCCGATCTGCGTCGGAACAGATCAACCATAGTGTCATCATGTATCTTCTGAAAGAACATGGAATCGCGTGGTTGAATCATCTTCTTGGGGCTTTTGAGAATGGGCAAGTTGATGCGCTCATATTGGAAGCTCTTGTTGCGTACGAAAAGATGTTTTCCGGCAAGTCTTGGGAAGAGATTTGGCCGGCGCTTCTTAAATGGAGGCACTCGGGAAAATCTCTGGATGAACTTCCAAAGATGTTTATGAAAGGTGTTTTGAGAGAAGCACGGAATTGGAAGGATCCCGCACCTGTTGGGACCACCTCTTATGTTTCTGATGTGACTCCTCGAGGGAGAACTTCTCCTCGAAGAGATAAAACCTGACAGCCGCACGCCCGGCTGTTTTTTTGTGGATAGTTTTGCTTGCAGAACACCATCGGGGGGGGGGTAAGATGGACGTGTTCATTATTTTAACGAAAATTTTATGCCAGAACGACCAAGTTTTAGACCTTCAGAAGAGGAAGCACCCACTATTCATGAGTCTTTGAGAGATCCTGAAAAGCTTCCGGAAGGTCTTATAGAGATCGAAAAAGTGTATGATCTTCGACGACAGTATAAGGATCAAGTTGCGCTTTTTGAGCGCGTAGGGATTCTTAAAGACGGTTGTATTACTGGAATTGATGGCAAAGAGTATCCCGTTCCAACTCTGGAGGGGATTGCCGCACGCATTGAGAAAAAACGAGATGTTTTGGATGGTAAGCATGATCAAGGTTTAGATCAGCTTCTTCTTGTTCCCATTGGCATGAGTTTGGATGTCCTCATGGACACCTTCAAAAAATTTCTTCTTATCTATAAGCAAGTTCATCCGGATTTTGGTCTAGATGCTGATCGTCCTCTCTATACCTGGGAAACAGGCTACCAAGGAGCCGATAGAGGGGAACATCCAAAACTCGTTTATGACATTGTATCTTTTGGGGAAGAACATGGGGGCAAGTCGAAGATGAAACTTCTTGAAGATCAAGGGCAAAATCCTGACTCTACTCCAGGTTGGAGAGTCATGCTTGTTCAAAAAGCTTCTCAAATTTCAGTAATGAATAGAACACCGGAAGAGCATCTCTCTACTTTGCAAGCGGCCAAAAACAATCCGGACTCTCCTGACTATGGCGAATCCGGCATGACCCCTGAAGGTTGGATGATTGATTTTATGGCGAACCTAGAGGAAACCGGGCGACCTCTTGATGTCGCGGCTTGTCTTGTGGGGTCTTATTTTGTCGATTCTCATTACATACCAATGGCAAGATGGAACAAAGATAGTCAGCTAGTGCTTTTAGATGCGATTGATCCTCAGTCTAAAGATCAAGATGTCGGGGGATATTTTGCAACCGAGGTGTAGATCATCAGTTTTCTATCAAAAAGAGATGGCCTCAAGTCATCTCCTTTTTTGTATTGTGGATTATCCCCTTGTTCAATTTCTTTTTTTTCTATAGAATTTTGACGGGTTACAGGATGCCGCGTCCCCCGGGCCAATCCGAGGGATTCCAACAAAGGAGGCTGTTACGTACATCCTGTCCCCGAGCACCAAAGTGGTCTGTGGCTATGGCGGCCTGCGCGCTCCCAAGGCGCCGACCCCCATTCACTTCCCGAGCATCGATCAAGGGCAGAATACGATCCCCGGTCAGACTTGGATTTGGATGTTGTGGACTGCAGATCTTCTGTCGCGCAGTGGCCCAACGCGGCAGGTGCAAGTGGACATGTGATATCAAGTGCTGGCCGCGCCGCTTCCGGTTGCGTAGGCCAGCACCTTTCCGTTTCCTCTCACCATGCTTCTTTGGAGGTTCCCATTCACTCCTCTTTTCTCCCTCCCCACTACCGCTCTTTTACCAACGAACGGGGAATACACCTTCTCCAGGTGGTCCTTCCCAAACTGCTTCTTTCTCACGTGGATGATCCGCAGCACATCCCGCTGGTGGTTGAACATCTCCGCCAGAGGGCCATTTTTTTCATGGATGCGGATCCTTGTCTGGGGCGTCTGACCGCTCTGCGCAATGCCATGACTGAGTGGAAACGACAGGGAAGACTGCTTCCTACGGAGGTAACAAAGGCGTTGGCTTTTGCAAGGCCTTCTGTTTCTTCCGAGGTTCCTTCCTCCCTTTCTCCTGCCTAAGGCAGGAAACGACTCGCTGTAACTCGGCGGGTTTTTCTTTTTTCAAATAAGTCTTATAGGACCCATAAAATGAGCAGGGGAACCTTGCCTCTGCCGAGATGATGGTGGTTGAGTTTCTCTGAAGAGCCGTTATAATACCGGGCATCAAGTCAGTGTTCGTCGTATGAGAGTACTTGTCCCTTTCTTCATCACTGAGTCGGGCTATAGCTCAGCAGGCTAGAGCGCTTGCATGGGGTGCAAGAGGCCGCCGGTTCAAGTCCGGCTAGCCCGACCAATCAAGACATTTTGAAAATTGAGAGACATTTGGTTGCTCGCTCGCCCCGCCTTCGGCGGGGCTACGCTCGCATTTTTCCGTATATTTCGGAATTAAATCAAAGGGGCGGACAAATCCAAATTCAGTTTTTCGGGAAAGCAAACGGCGGTTCG
>Ga0265296_1001530_pt1 | contig 26283 bp, 31 predicted proteins | sample MunlanPumphouse1_FD_189073 | JGI IMG/M metagenome (GOLD analysis project Ga0265296, IMG submission 189073) | Groundwater microbial communities from a municipal landfill in Southern Ontario, Canada - Pumphouse #1 | ecosystem: Environmental > Aquatic > Deep subsurface > Groundwater | place... | reverse complement strand
TGATTTTTTTCAGTCTGGTAAAAATAAAGCAATATTACAAATTCCCGTAGGATGCGGTAAATCTGGGCTTGCATCTATTCTTCCTCTTGGTATTGCAAAGGGGCGTGTTCTCATCATAGCTCCAAACTTAACGATACGAAAAAATCTTTATGATTCTATGGACATCACAAACCGACAGAAATGTTTTTGGCGAAAAGCGAAAGTTTTAAGTAGCGCACAAATGATATCTGGTCCATTGGCTTGTACTTTAGAAACAGGGAATATTTCAGTAGCAGAAAAAGCACACATTGTCATTACAAACATACAACAACTCGCAACGAATGTGGAAAAATGGCTAAAACAATTTCCCAATAATTTTTTTGACATGATTATTATAGACGAAGCACACCATAGTGCTGCAGACAGTTGGAAAAAAGTTTTAGAACATTTTCCTGAGGCAAAAATAATACACATGACGGCAACCCCATTTAGAAGTGACAGACAAGAAATAGACGGTGAGCTTGTATATCGTTATCCTTTTAGAAGTGCAACTTTAAAAGGATATATCAAAAGATTAAAAGCAAGTTATGTCGCCCCAAAAGAAATTGAACTTTCTTTTTCTGATGGTACTGGCAAAAAATATTCCCTTGACGAAGTGCTAAAAATGAAAGAAGAAGATTGGTTTAGTAAAAATATTGCTTTGGCAAAACCGTGCAATCAACACATAGTAGAGAGTAGTTTGGAAAAACTTGAGGATTTAAGACAGACGGGTACACGTCATCAAATAATTGCCGTAGCATGTACAATAAATCATGCGAAGGACGTTCGCGCTATTTACAGAGAACGTGGGTATTCTGCTGATATTATTCACAGTAAACAAACAACTGAAGAGCAAGAAGAAGTTTTAAGAAATTTATATAATGGTACTTTAGATTGCATAATACAAGTACAAATGCTGGGGGAAGGATTTGACCACCCAAAACTTAGTGTTGCGGCAATATTTCGTCCATTCCGAACTCTAGCACCATATATTCAATTTGTGGGTCGTATCATGCGTGTTGTTGTGCAAAATGACCCCACTCATCCCGACAATCTTGGACACATCGTTACTCATCTTGGAATGAACCTAGACCAGAGAGTAAAAGAATTTAAGCAATTTGAGAATGATGACCAAACTTTTTGGGAAAAAGTTGTCGGTGGTATAGATCCAGAAATTCCGTTAAATGTAAAAGAAGGGTCAACAAGATTAACATCATCTGAAAACGATATAATTGTTAATAATGAAATACTAGATTCGCTGTGGGAAGAAGATTTTGCAGACATGGATGAAAAACATATTATTGATGATTTAAAAGACAGATTAAAATTGTATGGGATAGACACAAACACAGCTGAAGAATTTATTAAAAACGCAAAGCGGGGAGGTATGACACGCCACGCACCAACTGAAGCATTTCCTATCCAACCACAAAAAGAGTGGGAAGAGTTAAAAAAAAGAATCAATGAACAGGGTTCACGTCTTGCAAAAATTCTTTTAAATAACGTTAAATTGGAAATTATTGGGACAGAACTTGCATATAAATATACAAGTCTCAAAGCCAGAGCAAAAAATAATTTAGTATCTGCGATCATGTTGGTTAACCATGAAATAAACATAAGACTCAGCAAAGAAAGGTCGGAATGTAGTTCAGAAGAATTTAAAGCTGTCCTTGATCCAAAAGTACTGGACGACATATTACAAACATTAGTTCGCAGAATTCATAAAGCAAAAAGTGAATATGAAAAAAAGTAAACCTAGAGGAAAAACACCCTCACTTATTGGTGGTAAAAATGGCAGACCAAAACGTATTCTCGTAGAACGTAAAAGTGAGTGTGCCAGATGTGGAGAAGAAATATCAGCAGGTATACAATGTATTGCAATACCTCAAAACAATAGTTCATTTAGTTCATTAAAAAGATTTTGTGATAAATGTTTTAAAAATATTTTAATAAAAACTAGTGAAGATTTAGAAGAAGTAAATAATCTTTAAATAGTTGAAAAAAGTAGTGTAACTTCTCTTCCACCATCCTCTAATGTAAAAACGAATATTTATTCGGTTCGATTCCTATCGGGGTCGTCTTTTCCAATCTGAAAAAAGCTAGCATTTAAGCCTCTCGGTCTATCTCACATGACTGTGCCCTTGGTAGGAATCGAACCTACATCGAAGCCTTAGAAGAGCTCTGTTCTATCCATTGAACTACAAGGGCTGGTGCGGGATGCAGGGCTTGAACCTGCGACCTTCGCTGTGTAAAAGCGCTGCTCTACCAACTGAGCTAATCCCGCATTTATTAACTATGGCTATTCTAGCTTATTTTATATATTATTTCAATTATGAGTATAAAAATCCTATATGAAGATTCTAATATTTTAGCCATAAATAAACCTTCTGGGATTTTAGTGCACCCCGTACCAGAACAAGTTCAGTACGGAGCAGGCCCAGATAAAAAAACTATTAAAGATATATTTACAAAAAAATATAAAAAAATAGAAATAGTACACAGATTAGATAAAGAAACGTCTGGTGTTATGTTGCTTGCAAAAAATAAAAAAGCACATGAATTCTTAAAAAATCAATTCAAAAATAGGACGATAAAAAAAACCTATTATGCCATTGTTTCTGGTTGGGTAAAAAATGATCACGATACAATAAATAAACCGATTGGCAGAAGTCCAAGCGATTTCCGTCGCCGACTTGCAGGACGTGGGGCGAGAGGGGAATTACGTGAAGCAATTACTGAATACAAAGTTTTGAGACGTTTTACCATCTCTGGTAATAAATTTTCATATTTGGAAATCTATCCAAAAACCGGCCGAACACATCAAATTCGTGTGCATATGAAATATATAAATCATCCTGTGGTTTGTGATTCTCTTTATAATCCCAACGGTCCTTGTCCTAAAGGATTAAATAGATTAGCTCTTCATGCTAAATCTATAGAATTCAAAAATCCAAAAGGTAAAATTAAAAAAATAGAATCACCTCTACCTCCGGAGTTTAAAAAAACCTGCCCCGCACTAAATTTCTGATTACATAGTATAACGATAAATATAAATAAATGAAATTTTAGTGCTGGGGTGGTAAAATAACACCATGGAAGCTGAAACAAAATCCTGCCAAAATTGCAAAAAAAACTTCACGATAGAGTCGGAAGATTTTAAATTTTATGAAAAAATAAAAGTTCCGCCTCCAACTTGGTGCCCTCACTGTAGGTTTATACGCAGATTAACATTTATCAATCATCGTTCTCTTTATAAACGTACATGTGAACATTGTAATAAATTTATGATATCCATGTATCATCCTGATACCACTATTCCTGTATGGTGTATTAAGTGTTTTGTAAGTGATATTTGGGATGCCCGTGATTATGCCACAGAATATGATTTTTCTAGAAACTTTTTTGAACAATTTAAAGAGTTTAAATATAGCATTCCTCATAGAACACTTGATCAAAATGAAAGAAATGGGGTAGGCTGTGAATATTCGAATTTATGTTTTACCAGTAAGAATATATACTTATCTTTTGATGTAGGTGGTTCTGAGGACATTAAATATTCGAGTTATGTTTTTAAAAATAATAAAAATTGTGTTGATTCTTTATTTATTAAAGAAAATGATCGATGTTATGAGATTATACAAGCAATCTCAAATTATAGTTCGTCTTTTTTAGTTGAAAGCGATCAATGTGTAGAATCACATTTCCTTTATGATTGTTCTAACTGTGTTAATTGTTGTATGTCTTCTAATCTGCGGAATAAGAGCAATGTTTTTAGAAATAAACAATTATCAAAAGAAGAATACAAAAAAGCTATTGTGGGTCTTCGTCTTGAAACATACTCTGGGCAGTTAAAAGCTAAAGAAGAATTTTTAGAGGTGACAAAAGGAGCAATTCACAAATATGCACATATTAAAAATTCAGTAAATACGGTAGGTGATTTTATAGAAAACTCAAAAAATGTTTTCCATTGCTATGGTCTAGTAGGTGCCGAAAACACAAAGTATGTCTTTATAGGAGCTAATACAACTAAAGATTCTCAAGATTTAGTTTCTACGGGGAGACTTGAGGAATGTTATGAAGCTACTCTCGCGGGTAGGGGTGGTAGTCGCTTGGTTTTTTCTTTTAGTTGTGGTGGTGGAAGTAAGGATTTATTTTATTGTGATAGTTGTAGAGGTTGTTCAGATTGTTTTGGGTGTGTTAGTTTGACTAAAAAACGATATTGTATTTTTAATAAACAATATACAAAAGAAAAATATGAGGAGTTAGTTTCTAAAATTATTAAACATATGAATGATATGCCATATGTAGATAAAATTGGTAATAAATATTTGTTTGGAGAAGGTTTTCCTACAGAAATTTCTCCATTTGCTTACAATGAGACTACTGCATTTGAAGAACGGCCTTTGTCCAGAGATAAAATACTTGCATTTGGATACAAATGGAGAAACCTAAAACAAAAAGCGTATATTCCAACTATAAAAGTAAACGCACTGCCCGATAGTATCAATGACGTTACTGATGATATACTTAACGAAATTATCGAGTGTTTAAATAAAGGTAAAATAGAAACACAATGTACGTCAGCTTTTAGAGTATTACCCGATGAGTTGGCATTTTACAGACAGATGAATTTACCCTTACCTAGATATTGTCCTAACTGTAGGTATCATAATCGTTTAATATGGAGAAACCCCTTTCATTTTTATAAACGGCAGTGTATGTGTAAATTACCAAACCATAATCATGACGAGAGATGTTTAGCAGAGTTCGAAACAATGTATTCTCCAGAGCGCACCGAACTTATTTATTGCAAATATTGTTATCAACAAGAAGTATCTTGATTACTTTACTTAACTAAAGTGGATAAATATGGAATATAAAAGCGAAAACAAAATATGTCAAAATTGTAAAAAAGACTTTATTATCGAGCCAGAAGATTTTAAATTTTATGAAAAAATAAAAGTTCCGCCGCCAACATGGTGTCCGGAATGTAGAATGATACGGCGTTTTTCTTTTATGAATACTTGGGATTTGAATTGGCGTAATTGTGACAAATGTGGAGACAGAATGCTCTCAGTTTATGAATCAGAATCGAAAATTAAAGTTTATTGTTTGTCTTGTTGGTGGAAAGATGATTGGGACGGTACAGAATATGCCATGGATTATGATCCCTCAAGGCCTTTTTTAGAACAAATAAAAGAATTAAATGATAAAACTCCATATCCTTCGTTGCAAAGCGCACACACAACTTTAAAAAATTCTAGTTATTCAAACGATTTGGCTTGGAGCAAGGATTGCTATTTAGTTTTCTGGGCAGATTATTGTGATAATGTTTTTTATTCTTCTATTTTAAATAATTTAAAATATAGCGCTGATTGTTTAAGAGCCCAAGAGTCAGAACTTTGTTATGAAGCGATTGGCATAAATAAGTGTTATCGAACTTTCTTTTCTGAAGAATGTGATAACTGTGTGGATGTGTGGTTTTCTCGTAATTGTTATAGTTGTACCAATTGTATTGGTTGCGCAAATCTTCGTGGAGCAATGAATTGTATTTTTAATGTTAAATATTCAAAAGATGAATACGTAGAAAAATTAAAAGAATTAAATTTGGATTCTTGGGAAAAATTAAATGAATTAGAGAAAAAGGCACACGAATTTTGGCTGACTAAACCAAAACGAGAATACAATGGGAATTCTTTGAATAAAAATGTAACAGGTGAATATGTATTTAATTCAAAAAATTCAAAGGAAGTATATATTTGTGTTGGCGCTGAAGATTGTAAATGGACTCAATTTATAACTGTGAAAACAGCAAAGGATTGTATGGATTATTCTGGGTGGGGGAATAATTCATCTCGTATTTATGAATGTGCTACTGTTGGCGAGAACACGAATTCTGTTTACTTTTCTTGTTTTTGTTGGCCAGATTGTTTAAACATGCAATATAGTTATTTATGTATCTCTGCAAAAAATAATTTTGGTTGTGTGAATTTGAAAAGAAAACAGTATTGTATTTTAAATAAGGAATATTCGAAAGAAACATATGAAAAACTAAAGGCTGAAATTGTTGAAGATATGAAAATAAATCCATATGTAGATAAACTTGGCCGTGAATATTATTATGGAGAATTTTTTCCGCTTGAATTTAGTAGATTTTCTTATAATAAATCAAATGCTATACGTTTTTTTCCAAAAACGAAAGAAGAAGCACTAGCAGAAGGATATAGTTGGAGTGATAAAATAGATCAAGTATATCAGATTACAGTAAGGGCAAACTTGTTGCTTGATACAATAAAAGATGTTGATGAAAATATTTTGAACGAAGTAATAGAATGTGAAAATTGCCAGAGGGGATATAAAATTACTAAAGGAGAATTAAATTTATTACAAAAAATAAATCTACCTTTACCACACCAATGTCCAAAGTGTAGAGAAAGCAAAAGATTCTCCAGACAAAACTTACCCAAACTATATAAAAGAACTTGTGTAAAATGTGAAAAAGGAATTGATACGGCTTTTCCTCCAGAAAAACCGGAAATCGTATATTGTGAAAAATGCTACCAAGCGGAATTTTTGTAAGTTTGCAAAAATGAAATACTTATGTTAAATTTGAGCTTACTACTTGTCCCGTTAAAAAAACAATGGACTTGTATAAATTAGGTGGATTATCATTTAAATTTTTTAATGGGATGGCAATAGATAAAACAAAACTTACTTCAGTAAATGTTGAAGAGAGAAAGAAACTGGATTTTAATTCAGGAGATACTGTGCGTGTCTGGTCTAAAATTTTGGACGAAAAAGGTAAAACACGCTTACAGGCTTTTGAAGGAATAGTCTTGGCTCGCAAACATGGGACAGAAATCGGTGCTACTTTTACAGTTCGCAGAATCGCTTCAGGGGTAGGAGTAGAAAGAATTTTTCCACTTTATTCTCCGGCAGTTGATAAAATTGAAATAACTAAAAAATCTCGCGCTCGTAAATCAAAACTGTATTATGTTCGTGTCAAAGCTGTGAAAGATGTTCGCCGAAAATTACGTTCGATTGTGTCTGATAATGAAGAAGAGGTAGAAGTTGAAAAATAAAATCCGCATAATGCGGGTTTTGTTTTTTGTGTTAAAATCAAATAATGCGCGGGTGGAGAAACGGTAGACTCGCCATCTTGAGGTGGTGGTGCCGCAAGGCATGAGGGTTCAAGTCCCTCCCCGCGCACAAATTTTTAATCATCTTGGTTTGTGTTAAAATTAATCTATGAAATTAGAAGATAAAATAGTGGTTATAACAGGAGGGTCAAAGGGCTTAGGAAAAGCCCTAGCTACACGTTTTTTAAAAGACGGCGCGAAAGTCGTGGTTTGTTCTCGAGATGAAAATAGACCAGAAGATTTAGAAGAAAATATTTTTTGGATAAAAGCAGATGTCACCAAAGAAGATGAATTACAAAATCTAGCAGAAAAAGTTGTTGCTAAATTTGGTAAATTAGATATTTGGATTAATAATGCTGGAGTTTTATATAGGTTTCCAAAAGGTGAATTAATAAATATGGAAAAAGCCCATCAAATGTTTGATGTGAATTTTTTTGGTACAGTCTTTGGATGTAGGAATGCGATAAAATATATGAGCCATGATAATAAATCAATGATCGTAAATATAATTTCTACTGCTGGGCTAGATGCCACAAGAGCTGTAGATCACAAACTTTATGCATCGAGTAAATGGGCAGTGAGGGGATTTTTACAAGCTTTCCAATTTGAAAATATTGATTCAAAAATAAAATTTATTTCAGTTTACCCAGGGGGCATGCAGACTAATTTGTTTAATGAAGAAAAACCAGAGAATTATAAAAACTATATGGATCCAAATGAAGTTGCGAATAAAATTATAGAAAATTTGAAAAAAGAAATTCCAGAAGAAGAATTAATTATAAAACGCTAGTTTAAAATTATGCTTTACACAAGAAAAGGGGACAACGGAACAACAAAAACTTTTGGATGCGATCAACGTATTTCAAAAAGCTCGGCGATTGCTGAGGCACTTGGTTCGTTAGATGAGACGAATTCTTTTCTTGGGTTTTGTAAAATGAAAGCCAGAAAAGAAAAGTTACTTGTTGGAAAATTAGAAGCAGGTCAAATTATTCATGATATTCAGAAAAATTTATTTATTATTCAAGCAGAACTTGCTGGAGCATCGATGTCTATCGATGAGGAGAAAGTAAAAGAATTAGAAAAAATTGTTGATTCTATAGAAAAAGAATTACCACCTATAAAAACTTTTTTTATTTCTGGAGGAACAGAGTTAGCCTCCATTTTTGATATAGCTCGCACTATTTCTCGTAGAGCGGAGAGGAGAGTAATTGGAGTGTTCGATGAAGGCAAAATTGACATCAAGCCTTCCACTAAAGCTTATCTTAATCGTCTTTCAAGTGTTTTGTATGCTTTTGCCAGATTGGCAAATTTTAGAGAAGGCATAACAGAACAAAGCCCAGACTATAAGTAAAAGGTGGCTTTTATTGACCTTTTTTGATATAAATAGGATTACATGGTGGCCATCGTTCAACGGTTAGGACTTTTCTTTGTGGAAGAAAAAATGAGAGTTCGATTCTCTCTGGCCACCCCATTTTTGATTTATCACTAATCCAAATATTTTATGTCAGAGAAGAAACTATTTCCAGAGCCAGTATCTATAAAAAAACTTATTGGTCCGAGTTTTGTTATTCTTGCTCTCGGGTTAGGTTCCGGTGAAGTAATTTTATGGCCTTACTTAGTGGCAAATTATGGTTTAGGGATTGCATGGGGGGCGATTTTAGGAATTACTTTTCAATATTTTATGAATATGGAAATTGAACGTTATGCGCTTGTAAAAGGTGAAAGTGTTTTTGTCGGTATCCATAAATTATTTAAGCCGGCGGTTTATTGGTTTATTATTTCAACTTTTATTGGTTTTGGTTTACCAGGAATTATTGCTGCCTCTGCTAAAGTTATATCCAGTGTTTTTGGTGTAGAAAATTTTAAATGGATTGCCATTTTACTTTTGATAGTTATTGGATTGATTTTGAGTATCGGTAAAACCGTTTACAAAACAATGGAAAAGATTACAAAAGCCGTCATTTTGATCGGAGTTCCTTTCATTTTGTTGCTGACCATTTTTTTAGCAACAAAGACAGATTGGTCTGCGTTGTTTAGTGGACTAATCGGCAAAGGGGAAGGCTTTTGGTTTCTGCCAGAAGGGATAAGTATTGCCACTTTTCTTGCCGCCTTTGCTTATTCTGGTGCTGGAGGAAATCTGAATTTAACTCAATCTATTTACATAAAAGAAAAAGGGTACGGTATGGGAATTTATTCTCAAAAAATTTCTAGTTTATTTTCCGGTGAAACGGAAAAGGAGATTGTTTTAGATGGAGTAGATTGTGCCGCAACTCCAGAAGATGTAAGTCGTTTTAAAAAATGGTGGAGATTAATTAGCATTGAACACGCTTTTGTATTTTGGTTTTTGGGCGCTATTTCTATGATTTTTCTTATGCTTTTGTCATATACAACTACTCATAATTTAGTCGGCAATGCAGAAGGAATAGGTTTTGTTATAAATGAAGGAATTGTTATTGGGCAAAAAATATTTCCATTTGTCGGAACCCTATTTCTAATCATAGTTTCTGTTATGTTATTTCAAACCCAATTAGGGATAATGGATTCGACCTCTCGCATAATGGCAGAAAATTTGGCTATTAAAAAATTGGATGGTAAAAAAGAAGGGAAAATTAATCTTTCCAAAATCTATTATTCATTTGTTTGGGCGCAAATTATTTTTGGTGTTGTTTTATTTTTATTTAATATTTATGAACCTAAGACCTTAATAATCTTGGGTGCGGTCATCAATGCTTTCGCCATGTTTGTGCATCTGGCTTTAGTTTTTTGGCTTAATAATAAAAGTTTGCCGAAAGTTTTTCGTCCCAATTTGTTTAGAAAAATTATTATAGGAATTATTTTTGTTTTTTTTGGTATTTTTAGTTTTATAGTTTTATTGGATAAAATTTTTTAAAAGAAAATCATTTTAAATGATTATGAAAAAAGAAAATAATTTTAATTATTTGGAAGAACATATTTTTTGGAAATACAAAAATACTTTTTTATTATTAATAAGTATTATTTTATTAATATTTTTTTTAGACAGTCCTTTTATCAAAGATATTATAAACAGTATTCTAAAACTTGGATATCCGGGGGCTTTTTTAACGGGCATATTTTTTGTGTCCAGTTTTAGTGTTGTTCCAGCCAGCATTGTTTTATTTTTCCTTGCCAAAGAATTAAATCCTATAAACATTGCTCTTGTCGCAGGCTTGGGAGCAGTCGTAGGAGATTATTTAATTTTTCGTTTTTTGAAAGATTATGTTTTTGAAGAGTTAAGACCCTTTTTTAGAAAACTTAAAAATTCTCTTTTTCCTAGATTTATTCTTAATCCCTATTTTTCTTGGATTATTCCAGTTCTTGGAGCAATCATTATTGCTTCTCCCTTTCCCGATGAGATTGGTATTAGTTTAATGGGATTATCTAAAATTAAAAATTGGCAATTTCTTTTTCTTTCTTTTGTTCTTAATTCTTTAGGAATTTTATTTTTAATAACTTTATAAAACATGCTTTCTAAAAACATAAAAGAAACTGAAAAAATAGCTAAAATATTTCTTGATAAATTATTAAAAACTCAAAAAAAGCACAAGGGTGCTTTGATTGTTGGCCTTTCTGGTGATTTGGGATCTGGCAAAACAGCTTTTACAAAATTTGTGGCCAAACATCTTGGTATAAAAAATAAAGTTTTTAGTCCAACTTATGTAATTTTTAAAAAATATCCCATTAAATTAAAAGAATATAAATATTTTTTTCACATGGATGCCTATCGTCTGGAGAGCGAAAAAGAATTATTAAATTTAGGTTGGAAAGAAATTATTAATAACGAAGAACACTTAATTTTTATTGAATGGCCGGAAAATATATCTAAGGCTATGCCCAAACATTCTAAATTTGTTTTTATTAAACATAAAAACGATAAACATAGAGATTTTAAATTTAAATGAAAAATATTTGGGAAGATAAAAATTTAATAGAAGTGCTTGAAAACAATGGTGTGGTTGTAATGCCTACTGATACCATTTATGGAATAGTAGGGAAAGCCCTTCAAAAAAATACAGTTGAACGTATCTATAAAATAAAAGGACGAAGTCCAGACAAACCATGTATTGTTTTGATTGGAGATATTAAAGAGCTTCAAAAATTTGGAATAAAAATTATAAAAAAACAAGAAGAAATATTAAAAAAATACTGGCCGGGTCCGGTGAGTATTATTTTAGATTGCACAGATAATAAATTTAAATATTTACATCGTGGCACAAAGACTTTAGCGTTTCGTATGCCTTCATCACAAGTACTTCGGGACTTACTTTTGAAAGTCGGTCCATTAATTGCTCCTTCTGCAAATCCGGAAGCAAGGCTTCCGTCTAAAAATATTGAAGAAGCAAAAAAATATTTTGGTAATTTCGTGGATTTATATATAGATGGTGGTGAGCTTACAAGTAAAGCATCTAAACTCATTAAACTTAACGGTGATGGTTCTTTACTTGTGCTTAGAGAGTAAAAATATGTCATAATTAAAAATATGAAGAAAAGTATTTTGGAAAAAATATTTAGCGCGCCAGCGGAGGTATTGGAAAAAAGCGTTGAATTAGAACGAGAAATCAAGGATGATATAGAAAAACAAAAACCTGTTAAAGAAGCTAAAGAATATTGGAAAACCTTGGGTCCTGGGCTGACTACTGGTGCTGCAGATGATGATCCATCGGGGATTGCTACATACTCACAAATGGGGGCTTCGCGTGGTTTTAATTTAATTTGGCTTTCACTTTTTTCTTTTCCTCTAATGGGCGTCATTCAAGAAATGTGCGCTCGTATCGGATTAACAACCGGAGTAGGACTGGCTACTAACATAAAAAGACATTTTTCAAAAAAGATTTTGTATTTTTGTACTGTTCTACTTCTTTTTGCAAATGTGTTTAATATAGGAGCAGATTTGGGAGCCATGGCTAAGGGCGCTCAACTTATTTTTCCTGAAATAGGATTTACTTTTTTAGTTTTAGGTTTTGCTGTGTTAAGCCTAGGTCTTCAAATTTTTATTCCATATAAAAGATATTCAAAATATTTGAAATATTTATCTTTGGTTCTTTTCGCTTATGTATTCTCGGCTTTTTCAGTTGCTATTGATTGGGGAAATGTATTTAAGAATTTAGTCATTCCAACAATTTCTTTTTCAAGAGATGAAATTATCTTAATTTGTGCAGCATTTGGTACCACCATTTCGCCATATTTATTTTTTTGGCAAACTTCGCAAGAAGTGGAAGAGCAAATATTAAAAGGAGAGAAAACAGAAGAAGTACGACGCGCTCTTAATACAGATAAAGATATTCATAAAATGAGAATAGATGTCTGGTCCGGTATGTTTTTTTCCAATCTCATTATGTTTTTTATAATTGCAACCAGCGCGGCAGTTTTATTTGGAAACGGTATTACAAATATAGAGACAGCCGCTGACGCAGCTTTAGCATTAAAACCTTTTGCCGGTGATTTTGCTTTTATTCTGTTTGCCATTGGGATTATAGGTGTGGGACTTTTAGCCATTCCAATTCTTGCTGGGTCAGCTTCTTATGCAATGTCTGAAACATTTAATTGGAAAACTGGACTTAATAAAAAATTAAAACAAGCCACTTCTTTTTATGGAGTAATAATAATAGCTATGATTTTAGGAATTCTTTTAAACTTTATTGGTCTTGACCCTATAAAAACCCTTATATATTCAGCTGTTTTTAACGGTATTATTTCACCTGTTATTTTGTTTTTTATAGTACGTATCAGCGCTAGTGAAGAAATAATGGGAAATTTTAAAAACAAAAGGATTGCTAATATTATAGGCTGGTTCGCGGTTGGTTTGTTATTTGTAGTTAGTATTAGTACCATAATTTTTCTTTTGATTTAATTTACTTGTCCCGTTAAAAATTCAGCGAACGGGAATGAAAGATAAAAGATTATTAATTAAAATTTTTAATGGGATGCAAATTTTTAAAGATTATGATTTGACTAAATTAAATACTTTCGGAATATCTGTTCAAGCAAAATTTTTTGTTGAATTAAATAATGAGTCTGACTTGAAAGAACTTTTTAAGATGAAAGAATTTTCCGCCATAGGCGGATCCGCCTCGGGTGGAAAAAATATTCCAAAACTTTTTTTAGGTGGGGGTAGTAATATTTTGTTTACTAAAAATTTTGACGGTATAGTTATTTTAAACAAACTAAAAGAAATAGAAATATTAAAAGAGAATCCCGAAAGTGTTTTTATAAAATCTATGGGCGGAGAAATATGGCATGATTTGGTAATGTTTGCAGTTAATCGCGGATATTGGGGTATTGAAAATTTGTCACTTATTCCAGGGACCGTCGGGGCTGCTCCCATCCAAAATATCGGAGCGTATGGGGTAGAATTGAAGGATATCTTAGAAAATGTTGAAGCATATGAAATAAAAACAGGACAGAAGAAAATTTTTAAAAAAGAAGAATGTGAATTTGGCTATCGTGATAGTGTTTTTAAAAATAAATTTAAAGGAGTATATTTTATTTCCGCTCTCACTTTAAGATTGAGCAAGATAGAAAAACAAAATATCGGTTATAAAATACTTCAAGAATATTTAAAAGAAAACAAAATTGAAATTAAAAATTCAAAAGATATAAGTGAAGCTATTGCATCTATCCGCAGAAGCAAATTACCTGACCCTGCCATTTTAGGTAACGCAGGCAGTTTCTTTAAAAATATTTATATTGACCATAAAAAAGCCGAAGAAATAAAATTAAAGTATCCAGATGTGTCTCTTTTTGAAGATAATGATTTGGTAAAAATTTCTGCTGCTTGGCTTATTGAAAAATGTGGCTGGAAAGGAAAAAGAGTAGGAAATGTCGGGATGCATGAAAAACAAGCTTTGGTATTAGTTAATTATGGTGGAGCTACCGGAGAAGAAGTAAAATCTTTTTCTGAACAAATAATTGACTCTGTTTTTTCTGAATTTGGACTGAAATTAGAGAGAGAAGTCAATTTGATTTAAGGACAATTTAGCGTATAATTAAGCTATATTATTATAAGTTAAATTTTTTCCGCCAGAGGCGGATCAGCCTTAGGCTGAAAAAACATATGAAATATAAAGACATAATGTATCTTTTGATAGTTTTAGTTGTAGTTGCAGTGTTAGTTTTTATTACCATTAACAAAAAAGATGGGCCTACAACGTCAATTGTGGGGACAGAACAAAATATGCAAAATGCACAACAGGTTGAAGGAGTAAAAATCATAGTTCTAAAAGATGGAACTGGCGATGTAGCTAAATCTGGAGATACGGTAGCTATGAATTACACGGGTAAATTAGCTGATGGAACTGTTTTTGATTCAAATGTTGATCCTAAATTTGGTCACGTAGTTCCATTTATTTTTTCTATAGATGGAGGTGAAGTTATTAAAGGTTGGGATATAGGAGTAACAGGGATGAAAGTAGGAGAAACGAGAATGTTAGAAATAGCCCCAGAATTTGCTTATGGTTCAACCGGGGCAGGCGGAGTAATACCTCCTAATGCCACTATTAGTTTTGAAGTCGAATTATTAGGAATTAAAAAATAATTAATTTATGTTAAACATAACACTAGAACAAAAAATAAAATTATATAAAGGTTTGAAAATCGCCCTTATTATTTTTTTAGTTTTAGTCGCAGTTAAGTTTTTGATTCGGTTCCCTCATTATGGATATAGCGGGTATGACAACAAACAAGAAAACACAATAACATTTTCCGGACATGGAGAAGTTACCGCTGTACCTGATATTGCTAATGTTTATTTTACAATTAGTAAGGATGCAAAAACGGTAAAAGAAGCGCAGGCACTTGTTGCAGGAATTGAAAAAAGTTCTTTAGATTTTTTGAAACAGAATAATATTCTTGAAAAAGATATAAAAACTGCTAATGCCTCATTCTATCCTAAATATGAATATAAATACGACAAAGTGGTCTGTAATGAATTTGGTTGTCCTCCTTCTCCAGGAAATAGTGTCATTACTGGTTATACTGCCTCAGAAAGTATTACAGTAAAAGTCAGAAATACTGATGATGTAGGTAAAATTATGCAAGGACTTGGGACGCTAGGTGTTTCTGATTTAAGCGGTCCGAATTTTTCTATAGATAATGAAGATGGATTAAAAGTAGCAGCTAGAAAAAAAGCTATTGATGATGCAAAAGCGAAAGCAAAAATTTTAGCTAAAGATTTGGGTGTTCGTTTAGGGAAGATTACTTCTTTTAGTGAGAATGACAATTATCCTATGCCGATGTACGACAGAGGAATGATGTCCGTTACTGCGACAAAGGAATCAGCTCCGGCTGAAATACCAAAAGGAGAAAATACTATCAGTTCAGATGTAACGATCACTTATCAATTAAAATAATTGACTATTTTAGCCAAAGAGAGTACTATTAGAAAAGCCCTTGAAAGGGGGCTTTTCTAAATACCTGTCCCGTACTAAATTTTTGATTAAGTAATATAATTAAAATATAGACATAGGACAAGATAGTGTAGGTTGAAGATATTATTTATAAGTAAAATTTTAGTACCGGGATGTCAAAAATTATTGAATATTTTAAAGAAACAAAGACAGAATTAAAACATGTAATTTGGCCTAATAGACGCCAGACCATTTACTATACGGTTATTGTAGTGGTGTTATCTGTTTTAATTGCCTACTTTTTAGGTATTTTTGATTTTGCCTTTTTACAAGGTTTGCAAAAAATAATTTCTTTTTAAAACATGTCAAAACAAGAAACACAGGGTACTAGAAATTGGTATGCTATTCATACTTATGCAGGATATGAAAACGTTGTTTTGCGTAATTTAAAACAGCGTATTGATTCGTTGGGTATGAACGATAAAATTTTTAATGTAATCGTCCCGATTGAGAAAAAAATAAAAATAAAAGCGGGGAAACGAGTGGAAGTGGAAGAAAAAATCTACCCGGGGTATGTTCTCGTAGATATGATTGTCACTGATGATTCTTGGTATGTTGTTCGTAATACTCCGCGGGTTACGGGTTTCGTAGGTGCTGGGGTAAATCCTGTTCCGCTTAAAAATGATGAAGTGGAATACCTTTTTAAGAAGATGAACACAAACACAGTTAAGCACAACATTGATCTTGCTATTGATGAAACAGTTAGAATTGTGGATGGTCCGTTTAAAGACCTTGAAGGTAAAGTAAATTCCATAGACCAAGAACGTGGAAAAATAAAAGTACTTGTTTCCATGTTCGGACGCGAGACCCCAGTAGAATTAGATTTCTTGCAAGTTAAAAAGGTTTAAGGTAATCTAACATAATAAATATATATGGCGAAAAAAATAACAAAAAAAATAAAATTACAAATAGAAGCTGCTAAAGCAACACCTGCACCACCGCTTGGGCCTGCACTTGGTCAAGCTGGTATAAATATCGGAGATTTTGTTACTAAATTTAATGCCGCTACGTCTAAAATGGCCGGAGATAAAGTTTCTGTAAATGTTACAGTTTACGAGGATAGAAGTTATGATTTTGTTATTAAAACTCCTCCAGCTACAGGACTTATTTTAAAGGCAGCCGGAGTAGAAAAAGGATCAGGCAAAAATACCGCTACCAAAGCTGGAACTATTACCAAAGCTCAAGCCCTAGAGATAGTAAAGAAAAAAATGAAAGATCTAAATGCAAAAGATGATGAAGGAGCAATCAAAATTATCGCCGGCTCCGCTCGCTCTATGGGGATTAATGTAATAGACTAGCGTTTTGATTGTGCTATTATATTAATATGCAGAATGTTCAAAAATATTTAACCAGAAAAAATCTTTTATTCATTGTTATTTTTACAGTCTTGGGTTTTATCGCCTTACAAATTCCCGTAGCACAGCTGGAAGGATCAAAAGCTAAATTTATGCTTTATGACGCCTTTGCGCCTGTTGCCGGAGCTTTTATTGGTAGCCTGCCAGGAGTAATAGCGGTATTTTTGATGCAATTTGTTAATTTTTTGGCACATGGAGCGGTAATCCAGGATGCGGGAACAATTATCCGTTTTCTGCCAATGCTTTTTGCGGTATTGTACTTTGCCAAGAAAGGGAAATTTAATTTAATTATTCCGATAATCGCGATTTTTGCGTTCGTTGTCCATCCTATCGGAAGAACCGTTTGGTATTTTTCTCTTTTCTGGACTATTCCTATTATTGCTTATTTTCTCCGCGACAGATTTCTTCTAGCACGGGCACTTGGCGCTACCTTTACCGCTCATGCGGTCGGAGGTGCTTTATGGATCTGGGTTTTCGCTTTACCAGCGCCGGTTTGGATTTCCCTTATACCAATTGTGATGCTGGAACGCGCATTTTTTGCTCTTGGCATTTGTGTTTCTTTTGTTCTGGTCAATAATTTCCTAGCCTTTTTAGAAAAGAAGCATATCTTGAATCTTGGTTTTATCATTAACCAGAAATATCTTTTGGGTGCGCTTCGCTATGAATCGAATAAATAAACCAACTCATCATAAAACACGCTATGTTGCTTATGTCGCTACAAGTATTGATGGTCGGATAGCAAAAAATAGTCACTCTGGCACGGATTGGACAAGTATGGAAGATTGGAAGTTTTTTCAAAAATCTCTAGAAAAAATAGATGCTGTCATTGTCGGACACAATACTTATAAACTAGCTGAAGCTCGTCTGAAAAAAAGAAACACAATAGTATTAACTTCAAAAGTTCAAAAACCCAAAATAGAAAATAGTGTAATTTTTTTTAATCCAAATAAATCCGGCCTAAAAAAATTTTTACAAACTAAAAAATATAAAAATGTAGCTATAGTCGGTGGCCCGAAAGTTTATAACTTTTGTCTTGAAAATAAAATGCTAGATGAGCTTTTTGTCACGATTGAACCTTATGTTTTTACGACTGGGATACCGATGTTTTCCGGAAGCAAATTCAAAAAATATAAATTCACTTTACTGTCGGTGAAAAAGCTTAATAAAAAGGGAACAATTTTGCTAAAGTATAAATATGCAAATTAAAACCATCAAAACCAGAATATTTCATGAGAATGAAAACTTGCTTAATTTTATTCTCAAATATGTAAAAAGAATTTCTGAAAATTCTATTCTTGTCATTACTTCTAAAATTGTGGCGCTGGCCGAAGGACGAACAGTAGAATACAAAAATAAGTCTCAAAAAATCAAACTTATAAAACAAGAAAGCGATTTTGCAATTAAAACTAAATTTACTTGGCTTACCATAAAAGATGGAATGGTAATGGCCTCGGCTGGGATAGATGAATCAAATGCAAATGGTAAAATGATTTTATTGCCGAAAGATAGTTTTGAATCTGCTAGATTTATTCGTAAAGAACTTTGTAAAAAATTTAAGATAAAAAATTTGGGTGTCCTTATTACAGATAGTAGAGTTTTTCCATTACGCGCTGGTGTCGTAGGTTTTGCTCTCGGTTATGCCGGGTTAAAAGGCGTTAGAGATTATATTGGCAAGAAAGATATTTTTGGAAGAACTTTAAAATTTTCTCGCACGGACGTTGCAGACAGTCTAGCAACTTCCGCTATACTTTGCATGGGAGAGGGGAAAGAACAACAGCCACTTGCTTTAATAACAGATGCCCCAGTTAAGTTTGTTGGAAAAATCAACAGGAAAGAACTTTTTATCGACCTGAAAGAGGATTTGTATTTACCTCTTTTTGGTAGTATATTAAAGAAATGAAAAAAGAGACTTCCGCCAGAGGCGGATTCGCCTTTGGCGGAAAAAAAATCAATATTAAACACAAAAGACCAAGTTGGGACGAATATTTTTTGCAGTTGATAGAAGTGATAGGGTCTCGAGGGACTTGCGATAGGGGGAGAGCAGGCTCGGTGATTGTAAAAGATAAAAGAATTTTGGCTACTGGTTATGTTGGGGCGCCTGCGGGCCTACCAAGTTGTGATGAAGTTGGACATGAGATGCATACTGTAATAAATGAAGATGGGACAGAATCTCGCCATTGTATTCGTACTTCACATGCAGAACAAAATGCTATAAATAATGCTGCCAGGGTTGGGATAGCTATTGAAGGCGGAACAGTTTATTGCAAAATGACTCCTTGTTATAAATGCGCTCAGAGTATTATCAATTCAGGATTGGTTAGAGTGGTGGCCTTGAAAGATTATCACGGAGCAAAGAGAACTAAAGAAATTTTTAAACAAGCAAAAATAAAATTAACAATTTTGGGTGAAATGCAGATTTATAAAGATATGTAATTATATGGATAATAAAATAATTCTAGCGATAGTTGGTTTGCCCGGAGCTGGTAAAAATGAAGTTACTGAGTATTTAATGAAAAAAATGGGTTGGCCCAAGATTTATTTTGGCGATGTTACTTTTGATGAAATGAAAAAAATTGGGCTAGAAATAAACGAAGTAAATGAAAGAAAAACTCGAGAAGAAATTAGGGCAAGATTGGGTATGGGCGCATATGCAATTTTGAATTTACCAAAAATTAAAGAATTGTTTAAAACTTCTAGTGTAATACTTGAAAGTTTCTATAGCTGGGAAGAATATTTAGAAATGAAAAAAGAATTTGGGGATGTTTTTAAGGTTTTAGCAACTTTTTCGTCTCCTCAAATAAGAACAGAGAGACTTATAAATCGTCCTTATCGTCCTCTTACAAAAGAAGAAGTAGTTTCTCGTGACTATGCGCAGATAGAAAATCTTCACCAGGCCGGTCCAATAGCTCGTGCAGATTTTATGATTGTAAATGAAGGAACCATAGAAGATTTACATAAACAAATAGACGAATATATTAAGAAACTTTCTTAATATATTCCGCAAATTCTAGATTATATTTATTCAAATCATCTTTTGGATGCTTCTCTCCTTTGATTTTTTGCCAAATATTTTTATCTATAATAGGGAAATAGGTATCAGCGTCTGGAAATTCTGCATCCACATGTGTGATATAAAGTTTATCTGCTTTTTCTATAAATAATTTATAAATCATTCCTCCACCAATAATAAAATTTTCTGTGTTTTTATCTAGCAAAGCATCAAGCTCTTCTGGTGAATGCACGATTTCTACTCCATCGGGTGAATAATTTTTATCAAGAGTGATAACGATATTTCTACGGTTAGGAAGCGGTCGCCCAATGGATTCGAAAGTTTTTTGACCCATTATTATAGGGTGTCCTGACGTCATTTCTCTGAAATGTTTCATGTCTAAAGGTAAAGACCAAAGAAGTCCATTCTTTTTTCCTATCTCATTATTTTTACCGATGGCTGAAATTATTGATATCATAATATTGTTATTCTAACATTCTAAAGAACATTGGAATGAATTTTATATTGCTATTTCAAATGGGATTCTATCGTAACTTTGATAATCTAAAAGTTTTGTGTCCTCTGATTTCCAATTAAAAATAGATTTCCAATTTTCTGTTTCAATCTTAGGTAATGGATATTTATTTGGATCACGGGAGAGTTGTTCTTTTGCTCCATCTATATGATTTTCAAAAATATGAACATCTCCTAAAAACCCTACAAGCTTACCCTCCTTAAAACCTGTTTCTTTTGCAAGGAGATGAAGTAGTAAAGCATAACTGGCTATATTAAAAGGCAAACCAAGCATAGTATCAACAGAACGTTGGTTCCACATTAGATTAAGTTTATTTCCGATAGTTGTAACTTGAAAAGAATAGTGACAAGGAGGAAGCGCCATTTCATTAAATTGTAGTGGATTCCAAGCGCTAACAATCATTCGTCTATCACGAGGATTTGTTTTTAGCATTTCAACGACCTTTTTTAATTGATCAATTCCTTTTTCTGTGTAATCTGTATCATAACTTGTATAAGGTGCATTAAAATGTCGCCACTGGAAACCATAAATTGGACCAAGGTCTCTTTCTTCTAACATTTTCTTTTTTGAAGCATCGTCGTGTCCATACGGAGCAAATTGTGGTTTGGCCCATTCATCCCAGATATGATTATTTTTATCTTGTAGCCATTTTTTGTCTGTAATTCCATTTATAAAAAATTCCAATTCAGTGGCGATCAAACGCAAAGGAACTTTTTTTGTTGTGAGCAATGGAAAACCTTTTGACATATCATGTTCAAAGATAGCACCGGCGATAGTATAGGCAGGTGGACCTTGGCGGGTAGCTATTTTTTCTCCATTTTCCAAAACATTTTTTACAATATCTAAATAGGCTTTCATGCTAGTCTATTATATCTTTTACAAAAATGCTTCACAAAGTTGACAAAATATAAGAGAAATGCTATTCTTTAAATATCATTCTCGACTATATACATATTGGGAGTGACCCATCCCGCCAGAGGCGGGCAAGTATGTATAAAAATAATATCTCATCAAAACCGAAAAAATTCGGGCATTCTAAATTTGGTTTAAAACCAAAACCTGTCCATAAATTTACTAGTAGTAAGTTTAAAAGAAATAATAATCGACCTAAAAAAAGAGGTTTTTCTGAGCGCATAGATTTTTCTCGTTTTATAAAAAAGGGTACCCACATAGAAGAAAAGCCTTATGTTTCTAAACATACTTTTATGGATTTTCCTTTTCATTCGCAAGTTCATAAAAATATTGCTAGAGCTGGTTTTATTCATCCAAGACCAATTCAGGACCAAGCCATGCATGCTATTCTTGCTGGCAAGGATGTTTTTGGCATGGCTAATACTGGCACAGGTAAAACAGCAGCTTTTCTTTTGCCTTTAATAGAACATATTTCAAAACACAAAATGGAAAAAGTTTTAATTATGGCTCCGACCAGAGAACTTGCTTTGCAAATAGATTCTGATTTTCGCACATTGGCTTTTGGTTTAGGAATTTTTTCTGTGGCTTGTGTGGGCGGGCTTCCGATAATGAGACAAATTACAGAATTGAAGAGGGGAGTGTCTTTTGTTATTGGTACACCAGGACGCATGCGTGATTTGATTGAAAGAAAAGTTTTGGATTTATCAGTTTGTCATAAAGTGGTGCTAGATGAAGCAGACAGAATGCTCGATATGGGATTTCGTGATGATATGGTTTTTATTCTTGGTAAAACTTCCAAAGAAAAACGTCAAACCCTTTTCTTTTCGGCAACACTTTCAGCAGAAGTAAAAAAATTAACTACAGAATTTTTGAAAGATCCGGTTTTTATTTCTGTTATCTCTGGCGAGACAGCAAAAAATATTGACCAAGATATTATTCGTACTCGCACAAAAGAAGAGAAACTAGAAAAACTTCACGAAGTTTTAAAAAGAGAAGGTTCAAATAAAGTTTTAATTTTTAGAGAAATGAAACACAGCGTAGATTCTCTGACTAAGGATCTTACCCATATGGGCTTCAAGGTTGGCTGTATTCACGGTGATAAAAGAAGCCGTGAACGTATTCGTACTTTGGATTTATTCAAAAAAGACAAGATAAATATTTTAATAGCTACAGACGTGGCCGCTCGAGGGCTTGATATTCCGGACGTGACTCACGTCATCAACTATGATGTTCCACAAACCTACAATACCTATATCCACCGCATCGGCCGTACCGGCCGTTCCGGCAAAAAGGGAATAGCCCTTACGTTTGTGTAAAGTAGAAAGTAAATAACTAATAACCATATTCTAACGGCCGTCTAGATATGGTATACTAAATGAATGCAAAAACATTGGGAAGACGAAGCGTCCTTTAGTGATTTTATTGTTAGTCATTTATTATCCTGTCGTTCTTCTAAAATTCAAAAGAAAATACTTTTTGAATTGATACAAAAAAGACGAACGCTGAGCAAGCAAGTATTTAACAATAATTTGTATCGGCTTAAAAAGAAAGGTATTTTGGATTTTGATTTTAATAAAAATGTTGTTATTAATAAGAATTCTTTGGTGTTACATACTTTTTTTGCCAAAATAAAAGAAAGGCCAACAGGGGATACAAAGGTTATGGTTTTGTTTGATATACCAGAGAAGAAAAGAAAAATCAGAAACTGGCTCCGTTCACAATTAAAATTATGGGATTTTGAAATGCTACAGCAAAGTGTTTGGCTTGGAAAAGGACCTTTGCCGAAAGAATTTACCATTCGCCTTCGTTTGCTTGGTGTTAGTGAATGTGTGAAAGTATTTAAAATTCAGAGTGTTAAAATATAAAAATAAGCATCATTTTTTAACAGCCGTCTAAAAATGGTGTTATGGTGTAGATATTATGTAAATTGTTGACAAAGAGTATCGGGGGGAGGTAGACTTATAGTATAAAAGTCGTTGGTTTATTAATAATTTTGTGTCTAATAAAATTTATGAATATATTTGAAAAATTTAATTCATTAAAAAAATTATCAGTCGAAAAAAAAGAAGAGTCTGAGCTTAGGAAAGAGGGAGAATCTAAACTTATGGAAATTGATGAAATTAATGGACGTAAGGTTAGAGAAGAAATGCCTATAGAATTAAAAGAGGAACTTTCAAAAGCTATTTTTGAAGGTATAAGAGATGAGGGGCACTCTTCTACGGGGTCTTTTAAGATTAAAGAAATAGGGTTGAGAAAAGCGTGTGAAAGAGTTTCAGAAGAGGTGTCAAATCTTTCTGTTACTGGTGGTATCGATTATTATGATACCATTTCGGTTATTTTAAGATATAAAAACGGGGATACAGAAGCTACAGTTGGAGCTAATGGAAATTACGTTACCCCTAGTATACATATTAAAAATAAAGATAAAGAGTATCACTGGATTGGAACTATTCCAGAAGACGAAATTTTTTAATTTTGATTAAGAACATGGGGTCCACCTATGCGAGTGGGAACACATGCAGAGATAATCTTGATTATCTTTGAATAAAAGAGGCTTTTATTTTTTGTAAAGTGCTATATTTAAGAAAACTTCTTTCACTTATTAATGAGGCAATTATGAAAAGATTTAAAGCTTCTTTCGCTATAGCAGCTATTATCTCTACTTTCTCGGCTTATTATTATTATTATTTTGTTTCTGACAAAAAAATTAACGATAGTTTTGGAGCATGGCTTTGTTTGTGCTGTTGATTTCTGTCGCAGCACTAGAATTGATAAAGCGTTTTGGCGAGGAAAAGAGTTAAAAATAAAAAAACGGACAATTATGTTCGTTTTTTCTGATTTATTTTGCTTTTACGAGACCGGCTTTTAGGAGAGTTTTGTAGATGCCGTTTTTTTTCATTGTGCGTAGGCCGCGGGTGGAGATTTCTATATTGACGCTTTTATTGAGTTCAGGCACAAAAACTTTCTTTTTTTGAAGGTTTGGATACTTTCGGACTTTGCCGGTCGGGTTGAATTTAGTAGCACGAGTGCGATTTGAATATCCGCCACCGACAATCGAACCCTTTTTTGATATAACACATGTTTTCATCCCATTAAAAAATTTAAAATTATAATATTTACTTCTTAACCCAAGTCCGTTGATTTTCTAACGGGACAAGTAATTTTTTTATGGTATCATAGAAAAGAGAGGTTCGCAACCTTTTAATTTTTTATGGATACAATTTTTTTTATAGCCATTCTTATTATGTCAGTTGTTATTCATGAGGTTTCTCACGGTTTTATTGCTTTGCGTTTCGGTGATAAAACTGCTTTATATGCAGGACGTCTTACCCTCAATCCTCTGAAACATTTAGACATGTTTGGTTCTATTATTTTGCCGGCCTTTCTCGTTCTGTCCCATTCTCCTTTTTTGTTTGGTTGGGCAAAACCGGTGCCTTATAATCCGAATAATCTTACCAACAGAAAATGGGGAACTGTTGCCGTGGCTGCGGCCGGAGTTTTGTCTAATCTTTTTTTGGCCGTTTTTTTTGGACTTATTTTACGTTTTTCTATTAATAATATGGTATCAGTTAGTTTTGTTTCTATTATTTCTTCGATAGTTTTAGTAAATATAGGATTAGCAATATTTAATCTTGTACCTATTCCTCCCTTAGATGGTTCTAAAATACTTTTCTCTATCTTGCCTAAGTCTTTTTATTCAGTTATTTCTTTTATGGAACAATATTCTCTTATCTTAATTGTTGTTTTTATATTCTTCTTTGCTGATAGCTTGTTTCCGATTTTGGCTTATTTATTTCAATTGATTACTGGGCTGTATTTGTAATTAAATAAAAAATAAAATAATCCTTTTTCACGGCTCGCACTCCAACCTGAATGTGGTAACTGAATCTAATATTGCGTATGCCGAAAAAAGTATCATTTTGCCTTTTATTTAATATTTGCATTTTTCTTTAGTTTATATTATATTATTGCAAGAGTCTTCGGACTTTTTTATTTTGAATTATGCCAACAATCAACCAATTAATTAAAAAAAATAGGGTCAAAATTCACGCTAAATCAAAAACGGTTGCTTTGGCGCGAGGATTTAACGTTTTAAAAAATAGACCAGTCTTTTTTCCTGCGCCTTTTAAACGAGGCGTTTGCACAAAAGTTTCTACTACCACTCCTAAGAAACCAAACTCCGCTCTGCGAAAAATTGCTCGAGTACGTTTGACTAATGGTATGGAAGTAACCGCTTATATTCCCGGCGAAGGACACAACCTACAAGAACACTCTGTGGTGATGCTTCGCGGAGGACGTGTGAAAGATTTAATTGGAGTTCGATATCATATAGTGCGTGGAGTTTTGGATACTCAAGGAGTTGAAAAACGTAGACAGAGTAGGTCTCTTTATGGAAACAAAAAACCTAAAGAAAATAAAAAATAAAAATTATGCGACGCAAAATAAACAACAGAAATATTGTTAAACCAGATTTTATTTACAATTCTCAAAAATTAGAGAAATTTATTAATTACATTATGTGGTCTGGCAAGAAAGAAACTGCTAGAAAAGTAATGTACCAAGCTTTTGATGTGGTGAAAGAAAAAACAGGTAATCCAAATCCACTTGAAATTTTTGATTTAGCAATGAAAAACGCTGGACCACTCACTGAAGTTAGATCAAAAAGAATCGGAGGAGCAAATTATCAAGTGCCAAGAGAAGTCAGACCTGAACGACGTTTAGCTTTAGCTATGCGTTGGATTCGCGATGCTGCAAGAAAAGGGAAAGGCCGTCCTATGCATTTGAAACTCGCTGATGAACTTATTGCTGCTTCCAAAAACGAAGGAGCTGCTATTAAAAAGAAAGAAGATACTCATAAAATGGCTGAAGCCAATAAAGCTTTCGCTCATTTTGCTTGGTAAACCCGAACACT
>Ga0265296_1001529_pt1 | contig 26333 bp, 29 predicted proteins | sample MunlanPumphouse1_FD_189073 | JGI IMG/M metagenome (GOLD analysis project Ga0265296, IMG submission 189073) | Groundwater microbial communities from a municipal landfill in Southern Ontario, Canada - Pumphouse #1 | ecosystem: Environmental > Aquatic > Deep subsurface > Groundwater | place... | reverse complement strand
GCGGTGCCACGCGCCGCCGCTGCAGCCGCGCCGGTGGCCAGGGTCGCGCCAGCCGCCCCGGCGGCAAGCGTTGCGCCTGCGGCGACTGCGGTGCCGGCGGCTGCCCCTGCTCCGAGTTGCGGACCGCCGGCGACGATGCCGTTGGCGATCGATGGGCCGAAGATGCCGAGGCCGAGCAGCGTCAGTGCGCCGAGCGCGATAGCCATGACCTGTTCGATGTCAGGCTCCGGACCGAGGCCGGCCTGCATGAAGCGGTCGAACAGGGTCACCCCGATGCCGGTGATCACCGCGAGGACGAGAACCTTGATGCCCGAAGATATGATGTGGCCAAGCACGCGTTCGGCCATGAAGGCGGTGCGACCGAAAAAAGCGAAGGGCAGCAACACGAAGCCCGCGAGCGTCACCAGCTTGAATTCCAAAATGGTCACGAAGACTTGCACCGCGAGGATGAAGAAGGCGAGTACGACGATCACCCAGGCGATCAGCAGGATCATGATCTGCACGAAGTTGGTGAAGAGACCGACCGGGCCGACGAGGTCCGCCGACGCATCGAGCAGGGGCTGCGCCGCATCGATGCCGGTCGCGGCCACAACGCCCGGACGCATGAAGTCGCCGATCGCCATCGCGCCGCCGCTCGCCTTCAGCCCGAGGCCGGCGAAGCTTTCGAGCATGATGACGGCCAGCGCCTGGAAGTTCCCGATGATGAAAGCAAAGACGCCGATGTAGAGGGTCTTCTTGACGAGGCGCTGGATGATATCCTCGTCGGTGCCCCATGCCCAGAACAGCGCGGCAATCGTCACATCGATGACGATAAGCGTCGACGAAAGGAAACCGACCTCACCCCCGAGCAGCCCGAAGCCGCTGTCGATATAGGTCGAGAAGACCGCCAGAAACTGATCGATAACGCCGGTGTCTTCCATCGGGCTACTCCTTCTGTCCAAAGAAATGGCGGCGCCTGGCGTCCCAGGCCGCTTCACAGGCCGCATCGGCGACCGTGACCGTGCGGCAGCGCTCGGCGACGTCGGCGGCAGCCGGGTGTGCGCCCGGCCCGGAGATCGGGGGGACGGGCGCACGAGGCTTAGGCGGCGAAGACGCATGCAGAATTGCCAGCGTCATGAGCAGGCCGCCCAGCACCGCGACCGCCGCTATCTTCGCCGCCCGGCCCATCTCAATTGCCTTTGCGGAAGCGGCGGAAGCGCTCGCGGCCTTCGGCCTCGGCGGCGGCGCTGCGCGCAGCGTCGAGAATCTGCGCGCGGCCCTGCGCGGCGAGAGCGGCGGTAAGGTCGGAGAGCTGCTGCGACTGGACGGCGAGGATCTGGTTGCCCGCCTGTGCCGCCTGCAAGGCGCCGGTCGCCGACTGGCTCGCCGAGACGAGGGTTCCGATCGACTGGCGCGTGCCACCGATGTTGGTGACGACGCCGGCCTGCACCTTCATCGCATCCTGGAACGCGCCGACGCTGTCGTTCCAACGCGCCTCGGCATTGGCGACCATCGCCGCCTGCGGCCCCGACAAGGCTGCGCCCTTGTAGCGGGCATCGAAAGCGGTCTGGATATCGCCGACGTCATAAGCGACGCGCTGCGCCTCGCTCAGCAATTGGCGGGTGCGATCAACCTGGCCCTGCAATTCCTGCAGAGTCGAGACGGGCAGGCTTGTCAGATTGCGCGCCTCGTTCGCCAGCGACGTCGCCTGGTTTTGCAGCATGGAGATCTGATTGTTGATCTGCTCGAGGGTGCGCGCGGCGGTCAGTATATTCTGCGCATAATTACGCGGATCGTGGACAATGCCGCCGATCTGCGCCGCAGCGGGAACGGTTACCCCGCTCGCGATCAAGGTCGACCCAGCGAGCAGGGCAGCAAGCAGCACGCGGTTCTTCACATTCTTCATAACAAGGACTCCTTCAGCTGGTCGGGGGTTTCGAGGTTCGCGAGCAGATCGGCGGCCCAATAGAGGCCGCGGTGACGCAGCCAGAATTCGGCAAAATCGGCGTGGCCGCGCGTCTCGATCAGCTCGCCGATCTTGATCTGGTCGGTCTTTGAAGAGGCGGCGGTGAAAGCGAGCGCGATGTCGCCGAGGCCGAGTTCGAACAGCCGGTTGCCGCGCCGCGACTGGCAATAATAGTCGCGCTTCGGCGTTGCGCGGCTCAATATCTCGATCTGGCGATCGTTGAGCCCGAAGCGTTCATAGACCCGCGCGATCTGCGGCTCGGCGGCGCGTTCATTCGGCAGAAAAATGCGGGTTGGACAGCTCTCGATGATCGCCGGCGCAATGCGCGAGCCCTCGATATCGGCGAGGCTTTGCGTCGCGAAGATCACGCTCGCATTTTTCTTGCGGAGCGTCTTCAGCCACTCGCGCAGCTGCGCCGAGAAGGCGGGGCTGTCGAGCACGAGCCACCCTTCGTCGATGATGATCAGCGTCGGTGAGCCGTCGAGACGGCCTTCGATGCGGTGGAACAGATAGGCGAGGACCGAGGCCGCCGACGAGGCGCCGACCAGCCCTTCGGTTTCGAGCGCCTGAACCCGCGCATCGCCAAGATGCTCGGCCTCGGCGTCGAGCAGCCGTCCCCAGGGACCGCCCACGAGATAGGGCGAAAGCGCGAGCTTCAACTCTTGCGACTGGAGCAGGACGGCAAGACCGGTCAGCGTCCGCTCGCGGATTGGCGCCGTCGCGAGCGATGTGAGCGCCGACCAGAGATGCTCCTTCGCGGCCGGATCGACGTCGACCCCTTCGCTCGCGAGCAAGGCGGCGAGCCATTCGGCGGCCCAGGCGCGCTCGGCGGCCTCGTCGATGCGCGCCAGTGGTTGCAGAGCGACCGACCCGGCGCTGCCGGCATCGTGCAGCGCCCCGCCAAGATCCTGCCAATCGCCGCCCATGGCAATCGCCGCGGCGCGGATCGAACCGCCATAATCGAAGGCGAATATCTGGTTGCCCTCGTAGCGGCGGAACTGGAGCGCCATCAGCGCAAGCAGGACCGACTTGCCTGCACCCGTCGGGCCGACGACGAGGCAATGGCCGACGTCGCCGACATGAAGCGAAAGGCGGAACGGGGTCGAGCCTTCGGTCTTGCCGTAAAGCAAGGGGGCATCACCGAAATGCTCGTCCCGCTCCGCCCCCGCCCACACCGCCGACAGGGGAATGAGGTGGGCGAGATTGAGGGTCGAGACCGGGGGCTGGCGAACATTGGCATAGACATGGCCGGGGAGGCTCCCGAACCAGGCCTCGAGGGCATTGACGCCTTCGACCGTGCAGGTGAAGTCGCGGCTCTGAACGATTTTATCGACGAGGCGCAGCTTCTCGGCCGCTTGGCCCGGATCGCGATCCCAGACGGTGATCGTCGCGGTGACATAGGCGATGCCCGCCTCGTCGGCGCCAAGCTCCTGCAGTGCCATGTCGGCGTCGGCCGCCTTGTTCGAGGCATCGCTGTCCAGCAGCACCGATGCCTCGTTGGTCATCACCTCCTTGAGGATCGCGGCGACCGACTTGCGCTTGGCGAACCATTGACGCCGGATCCTGGTCAGCAGCTTGGTCGCATCGGTCTTGTCGAGCATGATGGCGCGTGACGACCAGCGATAGGCGAACGCCTGGCGGTTCAATTCGTCGAGCAGGCCCGGGAAGGTGACGCTCGGGAAGCCGGTGATGGTGAGGGTGCGCAGATGATGATCGCCGAGCCGAGGCTCGAGCCCGCCGACCAGCGCTTCGTCGCCGAGCAGCGCGTCGAGATAGGCCGGCGTCTCGGGCACCCGGACGCGCTGGACCTTGGTCGAGACACAGCTGTGGAGGTAGGTCAGCGTGTCGCCGTCACCGAGCCATTCGGCCTCGGGCATGAAGCCTTCGACAAGGTGAAGCATGCGGCCGGTGCGGTCGATGAAGCTTTTCAGCAATTCCTTGGGATCGACCCCGGTCTTCGAGCGACCTTCATAGAGCCAGGACTCGGCGCGCGCCGCTTCCGCTGCCGGCGGCATCCACAAGAGGGTCAGATAATAGAAGCTCTCGAAATGGGCGCCTTCCTCGCGGAACTGCTCGCGGCGTTCGACATCGACCAGCTCGGACACCGCATCGGGAAAATCGGACACCGGATAGGTCACCGCGGGCACGCGCTGGGCTTCGACAAAGACTGCCCAGCCCGACCCGAGGCGCCGCAGCGCGCTGTTAAGGCGCGCGGTGACCGCCACGAGTTCGGCGGGCGTGGCGCTGTCGAGGTCGGGGCCGCGAAAGCGCGCCGTGCGCTGGAAGGCGCCGTCCTTGTTCAGCACCACGCCCTCCGCCACCAGGCAGACCCAAGGGAGAAAATCGGCGAGGCGGGCGGATTTCGTGCGATATTCGGAAAGGTTCATCATGGCTGCATCCAGACGGGATATTTGAGGTGACGCCGGGCGACGTCGACAAACTGCGGGTCGTGGCGCGCGGCCCAGACCGAGAGGGCGTGGCCGATCGCCCAGATCGCGAGCCCGGCGAGCCAGAGGCGGAGGCCGAGACCAATTGCCCCGGCAAGCGTGCCATTGACGATCGCGAGACTGCGCGGCGCGCCGCCGAGCAGGATCGGCTCGGCCAGCGCCCGGTGGACCGGCGCAAAGAAGCCCTGCACTTCCCCTTCCCGGCTCATCAGACGAGCGCTCCGCCGCCGAAGGAGAAGAAGGACAGAAAGAAACTCGAGGCCGCGAAGGCGATCGACAGGCCGAAGACGATCTGGACGAGCCGGCGGAAGCCGCCCGAGGTGTCGCCAAACGCTAGGCTGAGCCCCGTGACGATGATGATGATCACCGCGACGATCTTCGCCACCGGTCCCTCGATGCTTTCGAGGATCGACTGGAGCGGCGCCTCCCACGGCATCGACGAGCCGCCGGCATGGGCGGGAACCGACACCGCAAGCGCGACGAAGAGTGCGGTGGAGCAGAGCATGGCGCGGCGCGCGCCATGCCGGAGGGCATGGATCATCGATTTTCTCCTTCAGGGGTGATGAGCGGGGTCAGCCGATATTCGAGATTCAGCCGGTCGAACCCGTCGATGCGGGCGAGTTCGGCGAGGCGCCGGCCCGTTCCGTCGCGGACGAGCACGGCAACGAGATTGATTGTTTCGGCGAGCAGCGCGCGCGGGACAGTGATCACGGCTTCCTGGATGAGTTGCTCCATGCGGCGGAGCGCGCCGAGGGCACTTCCGGCATGGATCGTTCCGACGCCGCCGGGATGACCGGTGCCCCATGCTTTCAGGAGATCGAGTGCTTCGGCGCCGCGCACCTCGCCGATCGGAATGCGGTCGGGCCGAAGGCGCAGCGACGAGCGGACGAGATCGGACAGCGACGCGACACCATCCTTGGTGCGCATTGCGACAAGATTGGGGGCCGCGCATTGCAGTTCGCGCGTGTCCTCGATCAGCACGATCCGGTCGCGGCTGCCCGCAATCTCGGCGAGCAGCGCGTTGGTCAGCGTGGTCTTGCCGGTCCCGGTGCCGCCCGCAACGAGGATGTTGAGCCGGTCGCGCACGCCGCAGCGAAGTATGTCCGCAGCATCCGCCGACATGATGCCCGAGGCGACATAATCGCCGAGCGTGAAAACGGCGATCGCCGGTTTTCGGATCGCAAAGGTCGGCGCGGCGACGACCGGCGGCAACAATCCCTCGAAACGCTCGCCGCCTTCGGGCAGCTCGGCGGATACACGCGGCGCGCTGCCATGCACTTCGGCGCCGACATGATGCGCGACGAGACGGATGATGCGCTCGCCATCGGCGGCGCTCAGTGTTTCACCACTGTCCTCGATCCCTTGTCCGAGGCGATCGACCCAGAGCCGACCGTCGGGATTGAGCATGATTTCGATGACCTCGCGGTCGGCGAGCCAATCCGCGATCGCGCCGCCCATCGCGGTGCGCAGCATGCGCGCGCTGCGGTGACGTGCCTCCAGCCGGATTGGTTCTGCGCCCATCGGGAACCCCGTTTCATGAGCCTTGGCGACGATGCCCGGCTCGACGGGGATGAGTAAGAGACGCAGAGAAAACCGAAATTCAACAAGGTTTTCGCGCCGTCGTACCGTCTCGTAGAAAGACAGGCCGTGGCGTAGGTCGATCCGCATCGGAACGGATAAAAATCATGGTGGAACTTGTGAAACGCCCGATTTTGACAACAGTGTAACAATGACTGATTCGGGGTCGCAGCCGTCGGAGGATGAATTGTGCTGGGCGCGGCTCACGGACAAGCAACGCGCTTGTCTCGATCTTGTGCTTGAGCATCAGACCTCAAAGCAGATTGCGCGGCGGCTCGACATCTCGAAACAGGCCGTCGATCTCAGGCTCACGACCGCGCGCGATATTCTGGGAGCGGACAGCAGAGCCGAGGCGGCCGTCCGCTATGCACGTCTCAAACGGACCTATGACCGAATATCATGGGATCCGATCATACTACCGGCGCCGGCCAGATTGATGCCATCCGATTTCCCGGACGGAGAGCCGGCCGCATTGGCGCTGAACGATCATGCATCGCTCGCCAAGCATCCCAATGCGGTCGACCCGCCGTTCAAGGGTCTCTGGAGGCGCGATCACGCGCGTTCGAGCAAAGTCTGGATCATGGCGGCGATGTTCGCCGGATTGATCCTGCTGACGCTGGCGGGGGTGACGATCGGTGAAACGCTCACCCGTCTGATCTCCGGCTGATCCTTTCATCCTGTCTGTCACCAATAGGCCGGAGCAATGCTTTCGGCAGAGGAGAAGTCATGTCCCAAGCACTTACCATCACGGCAACCCGTCTGATACGCGACGTACCTGCCGCCGAAGTCAGGATCGACGATGCACTCATCGCAGTGTCTTCGCTGATGACCAGCGTCGTCACCGCGCGGCGCGACACCGCCGGGGTGCCGGCGACCAGAGGGCAGGCAACGATCCGCCGATTGATGAAGGCGCAAATGGCGCTGGTCGATGTCAGCGGCGATATCCTGCGGGTTCATGGCGAACTCGCCGATATCGGGCGCGAGACAGCGGGTTATGACCTCCATGAATGTCCTTCGATTGCGGAAGCGGGCACGAGCGTGCGGGCGGCCGCGGCCTGACGCCGGTTGACCGGGAGCGACAGCCGTGAAAGTTTCAGGGCATGCGCATCGCCTTGTTTCTCGCTTTCTTGGCTGTTGCTGTCGGCTATGCGGCCTGGAAAGGTGGCGGGCCGGAACGAGCGATGGCGGGAATCGCAGTGACGATGGTGGGCTCGGACCAATTACTCCACCTGTTCGTTCTGCCGACCTTCGCATCGCTCGACACCGGTCATCTCGCGATCGACCTGTTTGGAGCCGCATCCACCGTCACGCTCGCGCTGTATGCGCATCGCTTCTGGCCAATGTGCATCGCCGTCTTGCACATGGTCCCGCTCCTTGCGCACTCGACCCGGATTCTCGACGCGGCGCTGCATCCGGCAGCCTATCTCGCGATGCAGGTGGCAACGTCCTGGCCGGTGCCGGCAATTCTCATCCTCGCAACCTGGCGTCATCAGCGTCGGCTGGCGCGCGGCGACAGCGAGCCATGCTGGCAGATCTCGTCGCGGCCATCGATCCCGAGCATTGCGAGTCCCTAGCCGAGCGATTGCTCGCGGAACATAGGACCCTGGGGCGCCTCTTCACGCAGTCGCCCGAGGCGCTGGCACGAACGCTCGGGAAAGACAGCCCTGTCGGCGCGATGCTCGTCGCCGCGCACCGCGCGACATTGGAGGCCATGCGCGAAGAGCTGAGCGGTCGCGGCATCGACCCCGACAATCCCAAATTGCTGCGTTATCTGAGGGCATCGATGGGAGCGCTTCCCGACGAGGCGCTGCGCGTGCTGTTCCTGGACCCGTCGCATCGCCTCATCGCGGATGAACAATTACAGCGCGGAACGCTCGGCCATCTCGCAGTCTATCCCCGCACGATATTCCGGCGGGCGATCGAACTTGACGCCGCCGCGATCATTCTCGTCCACAACCATCCGAGCGGCGACCCAGCGCCCAGCCGGTGCGATATCGAGGCAACCGAGCGCCTGGCGACGATCGGACAAGCGCTCGACGTTGAGGTGCTGGAACATATCATTGTCGCGCTCCGGGGGCATCGGATGATCCTCCGGGGACGACCTGCCTCCGGTCGGACGTCTTCGCCCGGCACGGCACTTCGCGACAGAAATGCCGATTGGCGGAACTCACCCGATGCCGAGTTGGCGCTCGCCAACGCGCAGCGCGTATGGCGGCGGCGCCTTCTGCGCCGACAGCTTGTCGGCGCAGAAGGCCTGTTCGGCGAACCGGCTTGGGACATGCTCATCGATCTCTTCATCCATGAGGCTGCGGCGAAATCCGTGTCGACCAGCTCGCTTTGTATCGCGTCGGGCCTTCCGAGAACGACGGCCCTCAGACTGCTGCAGCGCCTTTGCGACGAGGGGCTGTTGGCGCGCGAGCCGGATCGCCACGACGGACGCCGAAATTTCATCCGGCTGGCGCCCGACCTCGCGCACCGCCTCCTGGCCTATTTCGCAGCGGGCGACGAATGATCGCCGTCCACGTCGCGGGACAATTCGTCACCAAGCTTCGGCCCGAGCTCCATCCGGCGGCTCAACGAATCGACAAAGGCCTCCCACCGTTTCTTGCCAGTCACCTGCGCCGCCCGGAGTGCCGCGTCGGGGAGCGGGGGATTGTTGATCAGCCAGGAGCGGACGAACAGCGCGAAGCCTTCGTTCGACAATTCCACATGCCATTCGAGCCGGTCGAGTTGCCGCGACAGCCGATCGAGCCGCCGCGTCAGCACGGCCTCAAGCCGCTCCTCATGATCGGGCGTGAGCAGAGATGCGAGCGCGGCCTCGACGATGTCGGTGCGCGTGATGCGGCGGCTGCTTGCGCGCTCGTCGAGCTGGCGCGCTAGCACGCTATCGATCCGAAAGGTCCGCTTGACCGACGACTTCCTCATAGTTCGATCCCGTCGTCCGGATCCTGCGACGCGAGCAGGGCGCCGCGGCGCATGGCGCGGTCGACGGCCTGCCGGTCGCGAGCTGGGTCTTCGTCACGCTCGTCTGCTGCAAAATCGAATTCGCTGACTGCCTGGCCAGGCTTAGGGGCGATATTCTCATGGTCGGGTATCGCGGGCTCCTGCCGAATACCGCTGTTGGCGTCGTTATCCTCTTCCTCGCCATCGACCGCATCGGCGATCTCATCATGCGCCGCACTTTCAACCGTCCCGTCTAAAAAATCAGTAGGCGGGGCCAAGGCGCTCCAGTCGTCGGAACGACATTCGCCGACGTCTAGCGGCGCGGGCGGCGGCAGGATCCGCGCCATCAACCGTGTGTCGGTATAATATCGAGCCTTGCTCGCCCGGATCGGCGCGACGCCGGCGACCATGACGATTTCCTGATCGGGCGGTAGCTGCATGACTTCGCCGGGCGTCAGCAGGGCGCGGGCGGTTTCGGTCCGTGAGACCATCAGATGGCCAAGCCAGGGCGATAGCCGGTGCCCGGCATAATTTTTCATTGCGCGCATTTCAGTCGCGGTGCCGAGCGCGTCCGAGATCCGCTTGGCCGTCCGCTCGTCGTTTGTCGCGAAGCTGACGCGGACGTGACAATTGTCGAGGATGGCGTTGTTCTGGCCATAGGCCTTCTCGATCTGATTCAAGGACTGGGCGATCAGGAACGCCTTGATCCCATAGCCCGCCATGAACGCCAGCGCGCTCTCGAAGAAATCGAGCCGCCCCAGTGCAGGAAATTCATCGAGCATGAGCAACAGCCGCTGCGACCGCGCACGCGGATTGAGTTCCTCGGTGAGCCGCCGCCCGATCTGATTGAGGATCAGGCGAATGAGCGGCTTGGTGCGGCTGATGTCGCCGGGCGGCACGACGAGATAGAGCGAGGTCGCTGTCTCGCCTGCCACAAGGTCTGCGATGCGCCAGTCCGACCGCCGCGTCACCGCCGCGATGACGGGATCGCGGTAAAGTCCGAGGAAGGACATGGCGGTCGAAAGCACCCCCGAGCGTTCATTGGCCGACTTGTTGAGCAGATCCTGCGCCGCCGCGGCAACGACGGGGTGGACACCTGCTTCGCCGAGATGTGCGGTCGTCTGCATGATGCGCAGGGTCGTGGCGATGCCGCGCCGCGGATCGGACAGGAACGCCGCAACACCAGCAAGCGATTTATCCTCCTCGGCATAAAGGACGTGCAGGATCGCGCCGACGAGCAGCGAATGGCTTGTTTTCTCCCAGTGGTTTCGCTTTTCGAGGCTCCCTTCCGGGTCGACAAGCACATCGGCGACATTCTGCACGTCGCGCACTTCCCACTCTCCGCGCCGGACCTCGAGGAGCGGATTGTAGGCGGCGGACGCGATATTGGTGGGATCGAAGAGCAGGACGCGCCCATGCTGTGCCCGGAACCCCGAGGTCAGCTGCCAATTCTCGCCCTTGATGTCGTGCACAATGCAGCTGCCCGGCCAGGTGAGCAGCGTCGGCACGACGAGGCCGACGCCCTTGCCCGATCGTGTCGGTGCGAAGCAGAGGATATGTTCGGCGCCGTCATGGCGAAGATAGGTCCGCCCAAACCGCCCCAAGATGACGCCTACATCGCCGAGCATGCCGGCGCGCCGGATGTCCTTCGCATCGGCCCAGCGGGCCGAACCATAGGTTTCGGCGCGCTGCCGCTCGCGGGCGCGCCATACCGACATGGCGATCGCGACAATGATCGAGACGAAGCCGCCTGACGCCGCGATCATGGCGCCGCGGTAGAAGATCGGCGGCGCATAGGCATCATAGACGAACCACCACCAGAAGAAGGCGGGCGGCGGATAGACCGGATAGTCACCGAGGCGGAACCAGGGCGCGCCGAGCGCCGGCTGAAATCCGAGCGCGCCCGCGGTCCACTGCGTCGCTGCCCAGACCGCGAAGATCACGATCGAACCGACGGCGGCAATCTGGCCCCAGAGGATCTTGTCGTTCATTGCACGATGCCTTTCTAGATGCCGATGCCCCGGCCCAGCGCCCAATCGACCGAGCCGCCGGGGCACATGGTGCCGGTGATGTGCTGGCCGAGACGGCGGTCGAGCGCGGGGCGCCAGGGGACGAGCTGGAAACCCAGCCCGTCGTCGATCATGGCGAAGCGTCCCGACGCGAGCGTCACGCGCTCGCGGTAGATGCCGCTCACATAGTCGCCGGCAGCCGACGGTTTGTGGGAAAGGCCGGTCCGCTCGGCAATCGATGCGGTCGCGGCCTCGAGGTCGCGCGATGCGAGCTTGTCGATAAGCCCGGACGACAGGGTGAGCCGTTCGCCTGCCCGCGACGCCAATCCCTGCTCGACGAGATAGCGCGCCCGCTTCTCCATCGCCTGGCGGATTTCGAGACCGAAGCCATTCCCGCACGCGACCGGTTCACGGGCGACGAGTTGGCGGTCGAGCCAGGTCGCGCCGGGCGCGGTGACCTGCGACGCGAGCGGGAGGTCCGAGCGCGTCGCAAGCGACATATGCGCGCGCCCCTTGCCATCCTCCCAACTGCGGAGCTCGACGATCGAGCCCGGCCTGGCATCACCGGTCATCTCCATGTAGTTGAAGCGGATGTGATGGGTTCGCCCGTCGGCGCCGTCGACGATCGCATAGGCGCTGCCGGCAAGTTCGTCATGCAACCCCCGCTCGACAAGGCGGCCCACGATCGCGGTCTCGGGCGCGCCGTCGTGAAGCGCGAGCGCGGCGGGATCGAAGCGGCGCCCGCCGCGCGACAGCGCGCGGTGCATCGTCTTGATGATATCGCCGCGCACCGCGACCTCGCGCAGCGCCGGCTCGGCGCCGGCCCCGAGCGCCCAAAGGCCGGCGCCCTGCCGCTCGGCGAGACCCATCTGCTCGAGCCGGGCGGCGCGGCCGACCAGCAGGCCGTGCATATGCCGGTCTTCGTTCGCTGCGGGGCGCAGATCGATGACTCCGCCCGCTTCGTCGGCGAGCCTCTGCAGTCGGGCATCGAGACTTGTCCAGCGATCGGCATCGACTTCGCGCGCGAGCGCGCTTTGCATGTCGAGCTCACTGCGTGGACCGAGTTCGAGCGTTGCAAGTGCTTCGGCCCGTCCGCGAATGCCTGCGGCGATATAGCCGCGGTCGATGACGAGATCGGCGCCATCATCGGTGACGCCGCGCACGAGGATATGGATATGCGGATTGTCGGTGTTCCAATGATCGACCGCGACCCAGTCGAGGCGGGTCTGGAGATCGCGTCCCATGTCCGTCATGAGATCGCGCGTGAAGGAACGGAGATCGCCGAGATCCGCGGCGTCCTCCGGGCTCACGATCAGCCGGAAGTGATGCCGGTCGTCTTCGCAGCGCGCGGCGAAGGCATCGCGATCGGCGGCGTCGCCGCCCGCATCGAACATGCTCGCGTCGCGGCCGTCACGGGTCACGCCTTCCCGCTCGAGATAGGAGATATGACGCGCCAGCGGCGCGGCGCGAAACCGCGCGCCTTGGTGGCGGACGACGCGCGCCATGACCGTGACGCGCCGGGCGCCAGGCTGACGGCGCATCGCCGCGATGGCGCGCCGGCCCCGTCCATGCGTACCGGTCCCGCCGCCAGCGCCGCGGCCAGACCGCGAGCGGGTATAACCCGACCGCGCGGCGGCCTTGCGCACCTGTGCGGCGAGCCGCTTGCCCTTGCCTGCCGACCCTGCCCCGCGATCGCGGCTCCGTCCCGGCCTGATCCGGAAATCCTGGTCGTCACCGCGCATCGGGGGCGGTGCCATACGAAAAGTTGGGAGAAAACGGCGCGTTCAACGCGATGATATGGCAGATTTCGGCAGAGCCATACGCGCAAACCCGCAGAAAACCGACCATGGAGTGCCCGAAGCTGGCACGGCTTTTATCTTGCCCTCCCCCATGTCCCTTCCAGCAAGCGACCACCGGCCCTGAGCAGAGCCTGTCAAAAAACCCAGCGGCCCCGCCGTCCGTCACCGGTCACGGCCATCGGACAAGGGAATGAAAATGGAAGCACCTGCAGCCCGGGCAGGCGCAGCCGTTCCCGACGGGCTTGCAGGTTGTGCGTCGTCAGACGGCAAATTACGCTCAGCGAAGAGCGCCGCATCGCGCCATCCCGGCGCGGGCGACAGCATCGACGGAGCAGTTGCGGCGCTGCCTGATACATGCAATTCGGGCGCGATCTTGGCGACATAGGCAATCGTCTCGGCGGGCAGACCGCGGCGCCCCGATGCGTAGGCATCGGCGCGGCCCGGCCCCGCATTGTACGCCGCGAGCATCAATCGGACGTCGCCATAGCGGTCCCACATCGCGCGCAGATAGGCTGCACCGGCGAGAATATTGGCGCGCGGGTCAAACGGATCCGCGCCGAGCCGATGACGTGCGGTCAGCGATGCCCAGGTTCCGGGCATGATCTGCATCAGACCCATCGCCCCCGCGTGCGAAACCGCACCCACCTTGCCGCGGCTTTCGGCGTGCATCACGCGCCAGATCCAGAGCTCCGGAATGCCGAAGCGCTGTGCCGCTTCGGCGACCGGGGCGGCATAAGGATGGCGCGCCGGCTGTACCGCCGCGGCAGCGGGCGTGCAGGCCAAAGGCATCGCGAATGACGCAAGCAACGTGCTGCAAGGCACGCTGGCGCGGAGCGCGAACCCACCCACGAAGCGCAGCAGCAGCCCCATGGATCAGTTCCCGGCCTGCGGATCGGGGCGCGACCAAAGAATAGACAAATCGCCGTCGTCGGGGCCCAGGCGAACAAGATTTGCGCGCAACGGCGCAGCAAGGCTCGGGTCGTCGATCTGCAGCGCAATGTATAAACCGCGCGGACCCGTGCGATCCCAACCGGCCCCGATCTCCGCACCAAGTGCGGGATCTCCGATCAGTAAGCGCCAAGCTGGCGCATTCTCTTTTTCAGAATAGACTGCCGGTGCGAGCTCGATTTGCGCATCGAACGCGAGCGTCTTGATCGAGCCGGAATATCCTCCCGTCGTATTCCGGCGCATTGTCCCGATGATCATGATGACGTCTCCTTGCTGCGTGATGGCAGGTGGTCGGGTTCGGCGGAGCCCCAGCGAAGCGCCGCCGTCGGATGCGAGCGGGTGAGGATCGGGTGCGCGGTGCCGAGCAGACCAGCTGCCGGCATCGCCCCGAAATAGCGGCCGTCGAGGCTGTCGCGCGCCGCATTGACGAGAAAGAGTTCGTCACCGCCGACGATCCGGCAACCCGTCCAGACGGGGAGCGGACGACCGGCCCGATCGCGCGCCAGCGCGCGGGCGGCCGCGACGCCATCGAGCGTGACGAAGACGCCGGAACGACAGACGAGCGCGCCGGGAAGACCGGCGACCCGCTTCAGCATCGGCACGTCGCGCGGCAAATATCCGCGCTGCGCAAGGAATGTCCCGAGTGCGGACGGCGGGGCGATGGCGACAAGGTCGCCGAGCCGCGGCGGCGCGCCCACATCGACCCAATAGAGGCCGGTCGGAGCGCTGGCGCTCACATTCCAGAGGAAGCGCGGCGCGGGCTTGAGCCACGCAACCGCGACGAACGATGTGCTGAAGATCGCCGCGGCCGCCGCCGTGGCGCGAAGTGCCCGGCGGCTCATAACTCGACCGCCCGGCGGCGCAGCCATGCCGTATGGCGGTCACGGGAATATGGCCGGAATGGCAGCCCCGCCGAAATCCGGCTGCCGACATGGCGCCAATGATCGGGCGCCGCATCGCAGGCATCGATGCCGGTCGCTTCGACCGCGTCGATCGCCTCAAGCGCCTGTTGCACTTTCGGCCAGCCGTCGATCCGCGCGAGGATATCCGCGCCGGGACGGACGAACGGCAGCGTTGCATAAGCTTCGCCAGGCACAACCGCCGCGGCAATCGCGATGGTCGAATGGATCGTCCCGAAGTCGTTCGACGTCCAGCGCACGTAAGCAAAGACGGCGCCGGGCCGGAACGCCGCGACGCGCTTGGCGCGGCTCAAGATGCGCTCGGCTGCGATGCGGCCGAAGCGGATCCACTGCTCGTGTCGCCCCTCGATCCAGGTCATTTCGACCTCAGTGAGCGCGGTGTCACGCGGCGACGGGTGTGTGCCAGCGTTGCAATTAGCGGTTAGCCGCGGGCGCAGCGCCCGTTCAAAATCGACGCCGCGCATTAGCGCTGCACCTGCCGCGCCGGGTGCACGGTGCCGGTGCCGGGATCGGACGTCGACGAACGCCGGCCAAGTTCGACCCAGGCATCGAGTTCGTCGATCGCATAGACGACCCGGCCGCCAAGCTTGCGATAGGCGGGACCCGTTCCATAGCAGCGATGCTTCTCCAGCGTCCGGTGCGAGAGGCCGACCCGCTTTGCGGCATCGGGGGTCGTCAGAAAACGCGGTGGGTGACCGGTGGTCATGGGGGGCTCCTTCCAGCGGCCGGACCGGAAAGCGCGGGCCGGCGGGCGATGTCGCGTGGTGGCGCGAAAGCGCGCGCGGGGGGGAGCGGCAGAATTGCGGCGCTATTTTTGTCGCCCCGCCCGGTCTGCCAGCAGCGCGCGGTATCCGCCCGCCGCCAGCGCCTCGGCTTCGCGGATGAGCCGCTGGGTCCGGCGCCGCTCGGGAGAGGATTTCCACGCCGAGCCGCGGCCGACATCCAGGCGTGGATAGATGAGCCGGCGGGCGACCTTGATCTGCCCCCTTCTGAGTGGTCCAAAATTGATGATATTTTGGATTACGAAGGAGATTATGAATGCCGAGCAAGAAGCATCGCCCGGAAGAGATTATTGGCAAGCTGCGTGAAGCGGAGGTTGTGCTGGCGCAGGGCGCCACGACGGCTGAAGCGTGTCGCCGGATCGCGGTCAGCGAGCAGACCTATTATCGGTGGCGCAAGGAATATGGCGGCCTGAAAACCGACCAGGCGCGTCGGATGAAGGACCTGGAGAAGGAGAATCTTCGGCTTCGGCGTGCGATATCCGACCTCACTTTGGACAAGCTGATATTGCAGGAAGCTGCCCGGGGAAACTTCTGAGCCCCGCGCGCCGAAGGCGCTGTATCGACCACATCAGAACGATGATTCCGGTGTCCGAGCGGCGGCTCTGCCGCGTACTCGGGCAGCACCGATCGACACAGCGCAAGGCGCCCCGCGGGGCAGATGACGAAGCGGCTCTTACCGAGGATATCATTGCGCTGGCGCGGCAATATGGTCGTTATGGCTATCGCCGGGTGACGGCGTTGCTGCGCGATGCGGGGTGGCATGTGAACCGCAAGCGAGTCGAGCGCATCTGGCGACGCGAGGGGCTGAAGGTGCCGCAAAGACAACCGAAACGCGGGCGGCTCTGGCTGAATGACGGATCGTGCATCCGGCTTCGGCCAGAGTATCCCGGCCATGTCTGGTCCTACGACTTCGTCGAGGGCCGCACCCACGATGGTCGCAAATATCGTATCCTGTCGATCATCGACGAGGCGAGCCGGGAGTGCATGGCGTTGCCCGTGGCGCGTAAACTCAAGAGCGACGACGTGCTGGCGGCGCTGGCCGAACTGTTCGTCACGCGCGGGCCACCAGCGCATATCAGGTCTGACAATGGGCCGGAGTTTATTGCCACGGCAGTGCAGGAATGGCTGGCGAAGGTCGGTGTGAAGACGCTCTACATCACGCCCGGATCGCCCTGGGAGAATGGCTATTGCGAAAGCTTCAACGGATCGCTGCGCGATGAACTGCTCAACGGCGAAATCTTCTACTCGCTCGCCGAGGCCCGGATCCTGATCGAGGCCTGGCGGCGACATTACAACACCGTCCGGCCGCACAGCTCGCTGGGATATCGGCCACCGGCGCCGGAGGCCGTTCCCTCGCCAGTGTTGCCCTCCGGTTCCGCTTCGCTCCACCTACGGCCAACACTGGCGAGGGAGGCGTCAATGCACTAACAATCCACCCGGACCACTCGGTGGGGGCCGGTCACTGATTCTTGTGGCGTGGTCTAACCGAGACCTTAGCGCTCGTGCAAGAACATACCAATTCCAATGTTGTTGCATTTTGACCACATTGCATTGGCAGCTTGGCTATATTTTACATCTTCCGGCGTCAAATATTCTTGCTTCGTCAAAGTCAGTCATGTTCTACTTATAATATGGCTGGAATAGCATGCATTGGTTGGGGGTCACTCATTTGGAACCCGGGTTCATTACAGCTCGATAGCCGCTGGCTGTCCGATGGGCCGACGCTGCCAATCGAGTTTCTTCGCCAATCTGCCGGAAACCGGATCACCCTGGTAATTTGCGAGGCGGTACGTGCAACTCCAACGCTGTGGGCCTATCTCCGCGCCGCATCCATGGTGGAGGCCGTGGACATGCTAAGGGAACGGGAAGGCTTTCGGACCAACAAATGGATTGGGCATTGGCCTTCTGCAGACAACTCAGTTGTCCCATCCTCCATCGAGCAATGGGCTAATAATCTGGGCCTAGACGGCGTGGTGTGGACTGCAGCACCGCCCAAATGGAATGATACCAATGGCCTCGCGCCGCGCCTCGAAGAGGCTCTCGAATGGCTGCGGAGCCTAGGGAATGACGCACATAATGCTCGGGAGTATGTTGAACGCGCGCCAGTGGCAGTTCGGACCCCATTCCGAGAAGCATTCGAACGAGAATTTGGTTGGGTCCCACAACCGCCCTCACGCCAAAGCTCAGAAGATGAGGGGTAATTATCACGAATGCGCCTTGCGAACCGCTTAGCTTCAGTTCGCATGCCCCCTTAACCTCGCAATATTCTCGTCTGCTTTCAGGAACTGCCGCCGGATAGGCTCAATGGCCGACATTGAGGCGCAAAGCCGACGTACAAAAAAGGCGGCCTAAAAGGCCGCCAAAGTTGAATGGAGGAGCCCTCCATTTGGGTCGCGTCGCTCCCACTAAAGGAGTGGATCACAATAGCCACTCGATTCAGGATGCCGTAGCGGAATGTCGGGCATTGATGCCACGAGGCAACACATTGTTTCCTCGGTAACTATGCCTACGATAAAAACGGCGGCTATGTGGTAATCAACCTCGACGGCAATTGGCTTCCAGGGCCGCAATACGCTCGGAGCAGATTGCCTGCACCGCTCGGCCGAGTTCCTCGACACGTCCCGCGAGCCAGAGGAGATCATCCTCGCTAATCCGATAATGCTTCGAGTAGCGCGCCTTCACATAGGCTTCCTTCAGCTTCTCGAAACGAGATCGGTCCGTCTTCAGTTCACGCGGCCACGCATCGACCAGCCGCATGTCGATCCGCTCAGCTTGGGTCCTAAGGAATCCGAGATTGTGGACGTGCGGCGTATAGAAGGTGCACACCAAGAGCACGCAGTGGTACAGAAACTCCGTCGCCTGGTGCGTATCGAACGCAGCTTCCTTCAGCCTTCCTTGCCCGCGCGTGTACTTGGCCGTGTCAAGCCGACCCGCTGCCATCGGAAACCACTCGTCAAAATATTCCTTCGCCATCGCCAGCGCCTGCTCAGGCGTCTTCGGCTTCGGCTTGTGCAACTCCTTGTCGTCAAACTCGTAGAGCACAATCCCGTCGGCGGCGACGTCCATGAAGAAATAGCGCCCGTGCGCGAGCCCGTCGTTCACCTCCTGCAGGGTGTGAACGATGAAGTTGACCGGCGTGTGCAGCGTCTTGTCGATCGCCAGCTCGCGGGTCAGCCTGTCGTCAAGCTTCGACCAGAAGTCGATCTTGTCCGTCAGGCGCTTGTCGTTGACGATGATCAGCAGATCAAAGTCCGAGCGATAGCCCTTGGCGGTGTGCGGCTCATCGACCCACCCGCCGCGCGCATAGCTGCCGTACAAGATGATTTTGTCGATCCGGCCCTTCTTCTTCCAGCCCATCGTGCCGAGCGCGATCGCATCCTCGAATTCTTCGAAGATGATCGCCTTCACACGTTCGAGTTCGCGCTGCTTGTTCGCCGGGAGATGATCGAGATCGGTTTTCATTGATTTTCATCCTGTAATCCTGCTCGCCCGATGGCAAGCGCCGTCAGATCCAAATCGGCACCTCAGCCGCCTTCCTTGATGCGAAAATCCCACACCGGGATGCCGAACGCGCGCGCCTTGTCGACGAGATTGTCTTGGATGCCGGTGCCGGAGAAAACGACCAGCCCGGTGGGCATCGCGTCGATCAGCAGCTCGTTGCGCTTGAAGGGGGCGGCCTTCTTATCGCGGTTCCAGTCGGGCCGGAACGCCACCTGCGGAACGCCGCGGGCATCGGCCCAGCAAGCGGCGGCGCGCTCGGCGCCGGTCGGGGTCGCACCGTGCAGCAGGATCATGTCGGCATGACGGGCATGAACCTTGTCCAGCGCTGACCAGATATGTCGATGATCGTTGCACGCCGGTCCGCCGCTGAAGGCGATGCGCGTTCCCTTGGGGATCAGTGCTTTGGCCTTTTCGCGGAGACGCTTGTCCATGAAGTCGCGGCTGTCGATCATCGCCGCGGTCATCGTCTTGTGGCGGATGCGCGACCCCGTGCGCGGGGTCCAGACCTTGCGGGCATGGATGCGATATTGTTCGGCAGCGCATTCGCGGAAAAACTCCATCGTGTCGCGGCGCTCGATCATCGTGATGCCTTCGGCTATCGTACGCTCGAGTTCGACCGAGCGAATTTCACTGCCATCCTGTTCGCGCTGCAGGTCACGCTGTGCCGCCTCGTTGCGATCGAGGTCTCGTTCGATCCGCGTGCCCGCGCCATGGAAGAGATTGACGACACCCCAGAGCAGATCCTCGAGATCGGGTTCGATCCGAGTGTCGATCAGGCAGCCCGTAAGCGCATCGAAGATGTCGGCGACCGCGCCGCTGGCGAGCCGGTCGTCGGGCAGCGGGCGTCCGTCGGGTTCGTCCTCGAAAGGACGATGGCCGTAGAGCTGCATTTCCTGGAGAAGATGCGCGCTCGCGCCGGGTTCGAAGGGTTCGTCGGGATCGGGCTGTTCGGCATCATAGGTCATGGCGCTGTTCTCCGGCTGAAGGCGCGCGCCTTTCGCGGCCTTCGCGGCGACGCCTTGCGGCGCGCGGGCCGGGTCCGCACCGAAGGGGGCTTGCCCCCGCCCGGCCGGAGCGCCAGCGGAGGATGGCGGCCGAAGGCTATTTTGGATCGCGATGCAAAGGGGCGTCAGCCCCGGCGGAAAATAGCCGCCCGGCAAGCCATTGCGGTACCGGCCCCGCGTGCCGCAGTCGCCCTCCAGCGAAGGCCGAAGGCGCAGCCCTCCCGGAGACGCACGCGCCCAAACGCCGACACGCCCGCCCCCACGCCTTCCCTCCCGGCCGCCTCAACGAACGAGAAAGCGTGCTGTGTCTTCGCCCCGAAGCAGGCACCCGAGCCGGTCCGCAAATCGCGCTCGTCCCAGCGCGCCGAGATCGTCGTTGAAATCGCCTCGCTCCGGGACCAGCGGCACGACCTCGATCCCAGCATGGACGCCGCGTTCGACAAGGGTCTTCAGCGCACCCGCCCCGGCGGGATCCTTATCGCAGGCGACATAGAGGCGGCGCAGCGGCTGCGGAAAGCGGATGGCGGCAAGATGCGCCGCCGACAGCCCCGCGATCATCGGGAGGCTCGGCAGGGCTTCGCGAAGCGAAAGGATGGTCTCAATGCCTTCTCCCGCCGCCATGACCAAGTCGGAGCGCCCGAACCGGACACCATGTCCGAGAAGATGTCCCATGGCGCGGCGCGGACAGGCGACCGGCGCCTTGCCGCCTGCCGGATTGAGCCAGGTGCGATGGACACCGACGATGTCGTCCTGATCGTCGGTGACCGCCGCGATCATGGCCGGCCAGGCAGAACGGACGCCAGGCGCGTCGTCGCGCGACGCTCGGTAGTAGCAGCGAGGATGATAGCGCAGTGAACTCCCGCGCCCGGCGACGCCGATACCGCGCGCCGCGAGATAGGCGGCGACCAACGTGTCACCGACAGGCTTTGCCGCCGCCCAGAGGCGCTGCGCCGCGACTGGCGTCCCTGCCGGTGTCTTGCGAGTGCGCGGCGATCGCGTGCCGAACGACGTCGGCAATGGCAGGCTCAAAAACCTTCGGGCTTCGGCGAGCGTTTCGCGCATAGCGCCATGGCCGCAACTGGCGGCGATGATGTCGAGCAGGTCGCCATGCTCGCCGCTCGCCGCATCGGTCCATTTGCCGACCTGCGTGCGCGTGTCGCCTGCCGCCGACAGCAGGACGTAGAGACTGCGGCCCGGCGCATTGTGGATATCGCCGACGAGCCAGTAGCGGCCTTCGCGGCGACCGTTCGAAAGATAACGGCGGCAGACGGCCTCGGCGTTTTCGGCCAAGCGGCGCACGATGTCGGAAATACTGTCCATGGGGGCTCCTCGGCGACGGACGCGGCGCAAGGCCGATCGTCAAGGATCGGCCCGCCCGCGCATACGGCGCCGACAGCCCCTGCCGGCAGAGCAGCGGAGGATGCCATAAACGACGCGCCGATTTCAAGAAAATGCAGCAGCGACCGGCATGATGCCGTGCGCTGCTGCGCGAGTGAAACGGGGCGACCGAAGCCGCCCCGTTCGTCGTCACTCGGCCGCGACGGGCAATGCGTCCCAGTCGTCGTCGCCGTCGCCACCGTCCCGATCGACGGTCCCGTCCGCCTCTGTGCGGTCCGTGTCGGCATGGGATGCGGCTACCTCGGTTTCGACGCCGTGGGTTTGCCCGACCGACACCTCACCGATCGGCACCTCCTCGCCAGGCACCTCTTCCACAGGCACTTCTTCGCTAGACGCCTGTTCGACCGGGGTGCGCAGCGGCTCGGGCAGCCAGTCCGATTGCTCGAGCAGCGCCTCCGCTTCGCGGACCATGTCGGGCTTCTTGAGATGATCGATCATGCCCGCGAATTCCGCCCCGCGCGCTTCGCTGACGTCGGCCAAAATGCGCGCCTTGGTGACATGGCGGAAATAGCCGTCACCGGTCGCACGCCATCCCGCCGCAATCGGGTCGAGCGCCACGACGCGCGCGAGGACATGGCTGTGGGCTGTGCGCCCCGCGATGTCGCTGCGCGCGGACTGACCCGGGTCGATCTGCGCATTGAGCGACAGCGACGCGCAGTGGGCGAACAGGCTGGCCTGCTCGTTCGCATCGAGCGCGATCAGCGCGTCCCACAGTTGGGCTTCGGTCTGCGGCAACCGCTCGCGCCATGCCGCATGCCGCGCGTCGATCGACCGCGCCGGGGCGCTGTCACGCAGACCCTCGGGCGGATTGGAGAAATAGACCTCCGTGACCCGCAGTCCGAGACAGGATGCGTGGCTGAAGCGATAAAAGAGCGACAGCACAAACGCGTGGAGGACCGCGCCGAACGCCAGCTGCGGATTGCGCGCGAAGGCATCCTGCAGCGCGAGCGTCCGCCAGGCGGTGAGGTCGGCGACGAGACGGTCGGGCAGCGGCTTGAGCCCTTCCTCCTCGACCGGCTCGACGTCGCCGCCGCAGGCTTCAGCCTTCGGAACGCCCGCATCGCCCTCGCCGTCATCGACCGGCCCCTCGCCTGCGGGATTTTGGTCGCCGTCGGCCTCCTCGTCGACCGGCTCGTCCTCGGGCCGCACGAAACCGCGATCGACACGGATCGTCCCATCATAATCGATCGACACGAACACACCCGCGAGGCCGACTTCCGCCTCGTCGTAGATTTTCGGCCGATCGATCAGGGCACCGATCTTGGTCTCGATCGCCTCGAGCTGTGCGTGCACCTCTTCGGGCACCTCGGGCTCTTCGGACCATTTTTCCGACAGCGTTTCGGCCTCGGCTTCGAGCGCGGCGAGGCTGGTTTCTTCCTCCTTGGTCATCGCGACCTCGGTGCTTTCGAGCCAGCGCAGGCCCCGCGCCGCACCATGGGGCAGGTCGATCGTGGTCTGGACCCACTTCCAGCCTTCCTCGCCGATGCGCTGGCCGATCGCGGTAAGCTTTTCGTCGACCAAGCGGTCGAGAAGCGCCGGATCGGTGAGCCAGCCGCCGTCATCGGCCTCGAACAAATCGCGCACGATGCTGCCGCCCGCCGCGACATAGGCATCGACGCTGACAAAACGCACCCGCTTGTCCGCCGCCCGTACGCTGTTCTCGGTGAGCTTCTGTCGGATGAAGGCGGGCGACTTGTTCCAGCTGTGCGCAAGCAGTTCCCAGACCTGAACCTGCCGCTCATGGTCGTCCGACACCGTGAAGGCCATGAGTTGGTCGAGCGTCATGTCGTCCTGGGCATAGAGGTCGTGTAGTGCCGGCGACACCGAGGCGAGCTTCAGACGCTGCCGAACCACCGCGGGCGTGGTCATGAAATGCGCCGCGATCGCTTCGACTTCGTTGCCCTTGTCGACCATCGCCTGCATGGCGCGGAACTGATCGAGCGGGTGCAGATTTTCGCGCACCGCGTTTTCCGCATAGCTGTCCTCTTCGGCGAGGATGCCTGTGGCTGACTGGACGATGCAAGGCACCGGCGCGTCTTTGGCGAGCCGCTTCTGCTTCACGAGCAGTTCGAGCGCGCGATAGCGCCGGCCGCCGGCAGGAATTTCGAACTTGCCGGTTTCCGCGCCATCGTCGCCAAGGTGCGGCCGCACATTGAGCCCCTGCAGCAGGGTGCGGCGGGCGATGTCATCGGCGAGTTCACCGATCGACACGCCGGCCTTCACCCGCCGGACATTGGACTGGGACAGGATCAGCTGGTCGAACGGAATATCGCGCGACGGGCTGAGGATGATCTTCTGCTTTGCTCTGGCCATGGCCATTCTCCATGACGGGCCGCCGCGAGACACTCTCCCGGCTCTTGAAGCCCGTCACGAAGCCCCGGCTTCCCTCTTCCTCGAAGGGGGCCGCCACCGGCGGCCCCGGACAAGGTCCGCGTCTTCAGCCGCGCCCCGAAAGCCGGCGGGCCGCCGCGCGGAGGCGCTGCTCGCCAATAATGATCGAGCCCGCAGCGCGGGCGGCCTCGGCGTAAACCGAGAGCGAATGCGCCGCCTCGAAATGGAGATCGCGCTCGATGCCGAGACCATAGGGGAGCCGCACCGCCTCGAGTTCGGCGGCCGAGAAGCTGCCCAGTTCCGGACAGCCGAACCCCAAATCGGCGAGGCCGAACAGGATGCCATCCGCGTCGATCTCGGTTGCAAGCCAGGTCGCGGCGCCGACGGGATTGAAGAAGCGCACCACGGGTTTCGGGTCGGGTTCGCGCGCGCCGCGTTCGATCGCATCGAACCGGGCGCGGGCGTTGGCCGCGAGGCGGGCGGCGATTTCGGGGGTGAGCAGTTTCATGCCGCGATCCCCTCGAACTGCACTTCGTCATTGGCGCTGCAGCGCACCGGCGAAGCGGCGGCGGATGCTGCCGTCTCGGGCCGGAAGGCGAGCAGATAGTCGGCCGCTTTCGAAGCCGCACTCGCGGCGCGCAGGATCGCGCGGGTGTCCTCGCGAATGATGTCGAGCCAGGAGCCGATATAGTCGGCATGCCGTACGCTCGGCGCGATGCCGAGCGCCGCGCAGACGAAGGCGCCGGCCATTTCGGCGATCAGTTCTTCATGGCCATAGGGCTTGGAACCGAAGCTGCCGGTCTGGTCGCGATCCAAACGGCTGTCATGCCCCGTCCAGTGCCCAAGTTCGTGGAACGCGGTCCGGTGCCAGTTGATCGGTTCGTAAAAATCGTCGGGGCGCGGCACCGCGACAAAATCGTGACGCGGGCTGTAATAGGCCGACGCTCCGCCGATCCGGAAATCGGCGCCGGTGGCTCCGATCAATGCCTCGGCCTGCGGCAGGATCAGACCCTCGGGGACCGGCGCCGCGGGAACATGATATTTGTCGGGCAGGCCGTCGCACTGGTCGACCGAGAAGACGGTGAACTGTTTCAGGAAGGCAAAGCCGCCCTTTCGCTCGCCCTTGCCGTCCTTGCGCGGCTCGGATGCGTCGGTTCCTGCTCGCCGCGTGTAGACGACCCCGATGCCGCGCTCGCCGCGCCGGACCGTTCCGCCGAGCGCGGCGGCCTGCCGAAAGGTCAGGAAGCCATGTCCCTGAAAGTCGCGGGTCAGCACCGCGTGCCAGAGCGTCAGGATGTTGATGCCGCTGTAGCGCCGGCCGCTCACGACATTGTAAGGCAGGCCGACCTCGGCCTGGCCCGCGTCCCACGGCTGTACCCAGGGAAGGCGCCCGGCTTCGAGCTCCGCGATGATGCGGCTGGTGATGTCGCCATAGAGCGGCGCGCGCGCGCCACCCTGATGGTGGGATGCTGCAAAATGGGGCATTTCAGGTCTCCGCGGCGGACCGGCGGCGAGCCTCTCTCGCCGCGCCCAATCCGTCCCGGTTTCCGGGGCCCCTCGTCCTCCCGCGCGGCGGCCTGTCGCCGCGCGGCAGACGATCGTCGACGATCAACGGGCTGACGCGTCTGCGGGAAGACTTGTCAAAATGTTCCTCCTATGTTCTCATAGTGCCATGGACAATATCGATACCGCCCGAGTCGCAGAGACCATCCTTTCCGCTCCCGGCTGGGCGCGCGTCGGCATCACCGCGCCGACCAGCCACATCCGGGTCGAGGCCGCGTTCGAACTGGCGCGCGCGATCGTCGAGAGCGTTCGCGCCGACGCGGACCCAACAAGCCCCGACCAGCTCGGACTCTCCCTGTGACGTGGGCGGATGGACAAAGAACGGACAGCCCCGTGCGACTCACATCTTCGAGGCGGCGGCCTGGTTCCGGGCGATCAAGCCGGTGTGCCGCTGCGGTCACAGCGCAACCTTCAACCCTTATGGGATATGGTGGCGCTTCCAGTGCAAGATGTGGGACGATGATCTGTTCAAGGCGCGCCAGAAATTCTGGTGTGCCCGCTGTGGCGCGCGAACGGGCAAGCGCGTCCGCCCGGTGCGGATCGAGCTCGTCGACCCAAGCCCCGACGACATCGCCCTGCCGATGCCCGACGAACGCGAATGGAAGCGCGCGCTCAGCCGCTTCCGCGCTTGAGGACTGAGTTCATGGATATCGAGACGGACGACGCGCTGATCGGCATCGGCAAGCTCCACCGCGTGATGATATGGGACGGCCAGCGCGAACGCGAGAAGGAAATGCTGTGGGGCCTGCCCTCGCGCGATGTCGATATATTCCAGATCCCGCTCCTGAAGTCCGAGACCGCGATCATCGACCGCCCATGCCTGCTGCTCGCCAACGAGTTCGGCCTCGTGAAGCGCGGCAAGACGATCTACGCCGCAAGTCTCATCACCGACGAGCCCTTCTTCTGCGTCGCGGCCATTTGGCGTCCGGCGCACCGCCTGTGGCCCGAGAGCTTCGCGGCGCTCACCGTCCCGGCCTATGACGATCTGGCGCCGCACAAGGATCGCCACGTCGGCGTGGTCCGCCCCGAGGACTGGTTCGACTGGTTGATGGCGGCGCGGCCGCCGCTGGACATGTTGCGGCCTTTCCCCAAGAATAGCTTCAGCATCATGCCGCCGATCCAGCAGAATTTCGACGAAATGTTCGGCGCGGCCTGACCGAAACCG
>Ga0265296_1001528_pt1 | contig 26338 bp, 23 predicted proteins | sample MunlanPumphouse1_FD_189073 | JGI IMG/M metagenome (GOLD analysis project Ga0265296, IMG submission 189073) | Groundwater microbial communities from a municipal landfill in Southern Ontario, Canada - Pumphouse #1 | ecosystem: Environmental > Aquatic > Deep subsurface > Groundwater | place... | reverse complement strand
GTTCAGTCAGATTCATATAGGAATGACGTAATCATTTATAGAGGGGGGGAATTAAGCTTTTGGCTTAATGAGGCCGCGCCGCAGAGAAGGCGACAGGATCGCGTACTAATCGAAAGGAATGCGTCGGCGACGGCTTGCAGGGGGCAGTGGAGAAACCAGTGCGGGGCCGAATGTACCACCTGAATTTCAGAGCGTCTAGCCCTGCTTTACGAAAAAGCCCCGCAATTTGCGGGGCTTTTTTTACGACGCTTAGATGTTGGCGTCGAGGAATGCGGCCAGTTGCGACTTCGACAGTGCGCCAACCTTGGTGGCTTCGACGTTGCCGTTCTTGAACAGCATCAGGGTCGGGATACCACGTACGCCGTGCTTGGCCGGGGTTTCCTGGTTCTCGTCGATGTTCAGCTTGGCAATGGTCAGTTTGCCTTCGTAGGTGGTTGCGATGTCGTCCAGGACCGGAGCGATCATTTTGCAAGGACCGCACCACTCAGCCCAGTAGTCAACCAGCACCGGGCCCTGGGCCTGCAGTACTTCGGCCTCAAAGGTCGCGTCGGTGACGTGCTTGATAAGATCGTTGCTCATGGATGTCTCCGGGTTGTAAGCAAAAAAAACGTTGCCCATCATAGCTGCCCTTCCTTCGTTCAGGAAGCCGCCGCTGATTGACTCTTGCTATCGAATGCCATCATTTTGGGTATTACCGATTCAGGATGTTACCGGTGTGACAAAGGCGATGCCCGTGCGCAAGGCGGCGTTACGCACGTGCTCCTGCATGGCTTTTTGCGCCGCCGCGCTGCTGCGCCGGGCCAGCGCACGGAGGATCTTGCGGTGCTCCTGCCAGGTTTCCATCGCCCGCTCCGGTCGGATGAACGGTAGTTTCTGGCTTTCCAGGAACACCTCGGCACTGGCGCTGAGGATGCTCACCATCGCCTGATTGCCACTGGCCAACAGGATGCGCTGGTGAAAAGCGAAGTCCAGCCGCGCGGCGGCCTCGAAATCACCGGCCTTGAGCTCCCGGCGCATGGCCTGGACATTGTCTTCGAGCCAATCCAGTTCCCTAGTGGTCAGCGTCATGGCCGCCAGCCCCGCCGCAAACCCCTCCAGGGCATAGCGCAACTGGAAGATATCCAGCGGGCTGGCCTGGGCCGTAAACGGCCAGGCCACGCCGTTTATCTCGGCTGCCGGCGGCGCCTGCACAAATACGCCCTTGCCCGGTTGCACGCTGACCAGCCCCAGTGCGCTGAGCGACGACAAGGCCTCGCGCAAGGAAGCACGACTGACCCCCAATTGCATCGCCAGGTCCCGCTGCGAAGGCAAGGCATCGCCGGGGCCGAAGCCCTGCTCCTTGATCAGTTTGCGGATAGCTTGCAAGGCCGCTTCCGGTACGGCTTGGGCGATGGAATTCATGGAAAACCCGAGGTTTCAGTCAACAGTGGGCCTAGTTGTAAAGCTATTCTCGGCAGCCGGCAAGCCACGCCCCAAAGGGGCTCGCGCGGTTTTGCCGACGCTCGAAAAGGGTGCGAAACCAGACCCGACTGTTCAGACCAGTCAGACCGCCGCACGCCTCATAAAACCTGCCTTGCAGGCGTTTCACAGCACCATGGCACGGGCTGTGCACTGGCAACACTCAGAAAATCCCTTCGCCCTTTTCGGAGAGTTGCCATGACCAAGCGTTGCAGCGTCCTGCTCACTGCCTTGTTTGCCAGCCTGATGCTCAGCCAGGCACCTGCCCAGGCCAATGGCCTGGACGATATCGTCGCCCGTGGCACCCTCAAGGTTGCCGTACCCCAGGACTTCCCACCATTCGGTTCGGTGGGCCCGGACATGAAACCACGCGGCCTGGACATCGACACCGCCAAACTGCTGGCCGAGCAACTCAAGGTCAAACTGGAGCTGACCCCGGTCAACAGCACCAACCGCATCCCGTTCCTCACCACCGGCAAAGTGGACCTGGTGATTTCCAGCCTGGGCAAGAACCCGGATCGCGAGAAGGTCATCGACTTTTCCAAGGCCTACGCGCCGTTCTATCTCGCAGTGTTCGGCCCGCCTGACGCGGCCATTGCAAGCCTCGATGACCTCAAGGGCAAGACCATCAGCGTGACCCGCGGCGCCATTGAAGATATCGAGTTGAGCGCGGTCGCCCCCAAGGAAGCCACGATCAAGCGCTTCGAAGACAACAACTCGACCATCGCCGCCTACCTCGCCGGCCAGGTGGACCTGATCGCCAGTGGCAACGTGGTGATGGTGGCGATCAGTGAGCGCAACCCCAAGCGTGTGCCGGCGCTGAAGGTCAAGCTCAAGGATTCGCCGGTGTATGTCGGGGTGAACAAAAACGAGCCGGCACTGCTGGAGAAGGTCAACCAGATCCTGGTCAGCGCCAAGGCTGATGGCAGCCTGGAAAAAAACGCGATGCAGTGGCTGAAAGAACCATTGCCTGCAGATCTCTGAAGCGGAGCTGATTGATGGCCTATCAATTCGACTTTGCGCCGGTGCTGGCCAATACCGACCTCCTGTTGCGCGGCGCGTTGTTCACCCTGGAACTGACCGCCATCGGCGCCATCCTGGGGGTGGCGCTGGGGATTGTCGGCGCCGTGGTGCGCGCATGGAAAATCCAGCCGTTTTGCTGGTTCTTCGGGGTGTATGTCGAGTTGATTCGCAACACACCGTTCCTGGTGCAGTTGTTTTTTATCTTCTTCGGCCTGCCGTCCCTGGGCCTGCAGATTTCCGAATGGCAAGCGGCGGTGTTGGCGATGGTGATCAACCTGGGCGCCTATTCCACGGAGATCATCCGGGCCGGCATCCAGGCAATTCCCCGCGGGCAACTGGAAGCGGCGGCAGCGCTGGCGATGACACGTTTTGAAGCGTTCCGCCACGTGCTGCTGCTGCCAGCGCTGGGCAAGGTCTGGCCGGCCCTGAGCAGCCAGATCATCATCGTGATGCTCGGTTCGGCGGTGTGCTCGCAGATCGCCACTGAAGAACTGAGCTTTGCCGCCAACTTTATCCAGTCGCGCAACTTCCGCGCCTTTGAAACCTACGCACTGACCACGCTGGTGTACCTGTGCATGGCGCTGATGATCCGCCAGTTGCTCAATTGGATCGGCCGTCGCTATGTGATGAGGAACAGCCATGAGTGATTTTTCGTTCTGGGACATCGTGCGCAACCTGCTGACCGGCCTGCAGTGGACATTGCTGTTGTCGCTGGTGGCGTTTATCGGCGGTGGGCTGATCGGTCTGCTGGTAATGACCCTGCGCATCAGCAAAAAGGCGTTGCCGCGCAATATTGCCCGCACCTATATAGAACTGTTCCAGGGCACGCCGCTGCTGATGCAGCTGTTCCTGGTGTTCTTCGGCATCGCCTTGCTGGGGATCGATATCTCGCCGTGGCTGGCCGCCGCGATTGCCTTGACCCTGTTTACCAGCGCCTACCTGGCCGAGATCTGGCGCGGCTGTGTCGACTCCATTGCCCATGGCCAATGGGAAGCCTCCGCCAGCCTGGCGCTCAACCCTTATGAGCAACTGCGCTATGTGATCCTGCCCCAGGCCCTGCGTATTGCCGTGGCGCCAACGGTGGGTTTCTCGGTGCAGGTGGTCAAGGGCACGGCGGTGACGTCGATCATCGGCTTCACCGAACTGACCAAGACCGGCGGCATGCTCGCCAATGCCACCTTCGAGCCCTTCATGGTCTACGGCCTGGTTGCACTCGGTTACTTCCTGCTCTGCTACCCCCTGTCCCTCAGTGCCCGCTACCTGGAAAGGAGACTGCATGCCTCTGCTTAGAATATCCGCGCTGCATAAGTATTACGGCGATCACCATGTGCTCAAGGGCATCGATCTGACGGTCGAGGAAGGCCAGGTGGTGGCGATCATTGGCCGCAGTGGCTCGGGAAAGTCCACCTTGCTGCGCACCCTCAATGGCCTGGAGTCAATCAACGACGGGGTGATTGAAGTCGATGGCGAATACCTCGACGCAGCCCGCGCCGACCTGCGCAGCCTGCGGCAGAAAGTCGGCATGGTGTTCCAGCAGTTCAATCTATTCCCCCATTTGACCGTGGGTGAAAACGTCATGCTCGCGCCCCAGGTCGTGCAAAAGGTACCCAAGGCCAAGGCCACGCAACTGGCGCGGCAGATGCTCGACCGTGTCGGGCTGGGGGAAAAGTTCGATGCATTTCCCGATCGCCTGTCTGGTGGTCAACAGCAGCGGGTGGCCATTGCCCGCGCCCTGGCAATGTCGCCCAAGGTATTGCTGTGCGATGAAATCACCTCGGCGCTGGACCCGGAGTTGGTCAATGAAGTGCTCAGCGTAGTGCGCCAACTGGCCAAGGACGGCATGACGCTGATCATGGTGACCCATGAGATGCGCTTTGCCCGGGAAGTGGGCGACAAACTGGTGTTTATGCACCAGGGCAAAGTGCACGAGGTGGGCGACCCGAAAACCCTGTTCGCCCAACCGCGCACCGCCGAACTGGCCAACTTCATTGGCTCGGTGGAACAGCCGGGCTGATACTCACCCCCAGTGGCACCCACTCAACCTGCACCCGCCCTTCGAGGGTGGTTTCACGGCGCACAGAGAAAGCCCCTACCGGCAAGTAAGGGTCGATCTCAAGGTGGGCCGATAGCCGTCGGCCTGCCACCGGGACACCCGCCGCGCGGGCGATCAGGACCTGCCCGGGCATAAGGTGTTCGCTGACAGCCCCGGACGGCGCACCCTCGGCGATCAGATCCACGGATCGCCCATCAACATGGGCGTGCCTGATACCCAGGGCAAAGGCGCCGTCGCCGCCAAACCGAAAGCCCAGCCCTCCCGCAGGCGAACCGCTGAACCGCAGTGCCATGGGAGCAGGATCGACACAGACCACGTTCAGCAACACCGTCCGCCGGCCCAGCGACTGCGCGCCTGCGTGCCCATCCAGCCCTTGCCCATGGCGCAAGACGCCGTAGTCCACCCGAGGCTGGCTCAGCGCTACCTGACACGTCGCGACGCTGGCCTCACTGGCCAGTAACGCCATCACAAACAACAAGCACCGAGAGAGGCTGCCCATCGACTTACAATCCACGGCAGGTAGCCGAGGCGGTTTCATACAATTTGTCATTGGAAGGCTCTGACTCAAGGTTCAGTTGCAACAGGCAGGGCGTCGTCGAGTCAGGCAACTCGACACTCAGGATTTGCTGGGGCTCGCTGTCATTCAGGAAGATCAGCCCTTCGCCCACCACACTGGTCAGGAAAGCCTTGTCCGCTCCAAACACCGCAGCCCCCTGGGGTAACGCACGCCCTCGCTGGTCATGAGCGGTCAACAGCACGCGGCGTGCACTGACCACCTTGAACTCCACGGTATTGAACGACCCGCGTGCGGCAGCCAGGGTGTGGGTGCCGTTCTTGAGGTCGACATGCTTGGGCAGCGATTGGGTCTGTACCTCCAGGTGGGTGTTGCTGTAGGCCGGCAACCCTGGGATGACCGCATGACCGCGATAGTCGGTCCAGACCGGGCCCTGGGGCGTGGAGACCTTGGCGCCCGCGATATTCCCCACCGACAGCAGGCCGAACGTGTCCTGTACCGCATAGGGCGAAAAGGACACCCCCTGCCCATGGGCGACCACGGCGCCCTGCAGTTGCCCGGTGTAGCTGGTGCCTGATGCTTCCCGACTCATTCCGGCGCCGATGCGGGTGTAGCGCGGCATGACGTCGACCCGCCCGTAGACCGATTGCTGGCGCTCACTCAGGTCGCGTTCGGCGCCGACCTCATAGTCCACATACTCGTTGACCCGTTCCGACAGCGCGGTGCCGACATCGGAGCGACCGTTGCGCCGACTCGCAAAAGAGGTGAGGCGACGACTCTCGCCGAAGGGCACGCTGACTTGCAGGCGCAGTGACACGCCTTGCGAGGGGAGTTGCTCATTGGCCGCATAACGGCGCTTGCGCCGACGGGAGGGGCCTGTCTGGGAATCGGCGACCAGGGCGACATCAATCTCATTGAAGCGCTTGTTCCACGACGCAAATACATGCTCGGCGCCCTGCCCATCAAACTGCCGATTGCGCGAATAGCTGAGGGAGAACGCGCCCAAAACCGGCTCGGCCCAACTTATGCCGGCGGTGTACTGGTGTTGGAACCTTGCGCCCAGGGCATCCCGAGTCGATGCCATGCCGGCCTCCAGCACATCACGATAACCCTGGCTCTGGGTGGTGACGCTCAGGTTGACTTCAACCCCCGCGCCCAAAGGGCTGCCCAACGACACGGCGCTGCGCGTCCCGCCCACTGCGTAGACTTTGTCTCGCGAGCGGTTGTGCCGTGCCGCAACCGTGACCCGCTGGAAAAAGACACGGCTAAATGTACCGCCAGCCGCGTGATAGTCATCGGTCCCCAGCACACCGAGCCCCAGGGAGGTGCCTGCGCCCAGGCCCCAAGTGCCACTGCCCATCGCCACCACCGGCGACTCCCGGCCGTTGGCGAGGGTTTCCCGCACTTTGCCCAGGGCAAAGTCGAAGCCCGGCGCCACCGGCACTTGAGCACCAAAAGACGCGGCGGGCACCACGAAGTTGCGCTTGCCACCCCGCGTACCGATGACACTCACGTCCAGGTCACTGGTGCCATTGAGCAGGGGCAGGCCTGTCAGGCTGAAGGGCCCTTCGGGCACCAGGGTCGAATAAATCAGCACGCCGGACTGGCGCACCTCGACCCTCGCCTGGCTGTGGGCCAAGCCTTCAACCACGACGCCGTTGGAACTCCCCAGGCGCGCAACACCATCCGGGAAGAGCTGCAGGCCCGAGAGTTGGAGGCCGCCAAACACCGGGCTGCGGCTGGAAATCTGGCCCACCTGGAAGGTCGACTGCAAGGCCGCGAAATCGCGCTGGGCATAGGCATATACGTGTTCACTACGGCCCCTGCCGTTATCGGAAATATAGAACTGTCGGCTGCGCACCACCCAGTTGCCCAGGTTGAATCCCGCCTCGGTGTAGGCCGAGACAAAACGACTGGAGCCATCGCGCGCATGGCTGTCGAAGCCCAGCACATCGTAGTTGAGCATGGCGGCCGTCCCGCCCTGGCTGAAGCTGCCCACCTCCCACTCTGGCTCGCGCAACGATTGCGTAGGCACCACCAGGGACACTTCGTCACTGCCGGGGCGCAACCTGACGAGCGTCGCCGGGAACTCGCCAAGGAAGTCGTGACACGCCTGCTCAGCCGTCACGCCAGCCTGCAGGACCGACGACGGCACCCGCAAACCCGCCTTGTCCAGCAGCCCGCGGGTAAAACAAAGCTGCCCTTGATAGTCGAAACGCGCATCGACCAGCCCCAACGCCGTGCCATTGACCCGCAGCCCGACCACCTGTACGCCCTCGCGAAAGCGCGCGGCGCTGCGAAAGTACTCCGAGACTTTTGGATCAATGCCGTGCGTGGTCAGGGCGGCCAGATCAAACCCGTCGCCCAACTGGATGGCCTGCGCGTCCCCCTGGACCCCGAATAGGGTTGCCAGGCCCATGAACAGCCCCAAGCAACACGCACCGCCGGCCCCTTTGCCCACCGCCCGCTCAAACCCCATGGTCGGTGACATCTGCTTGATAGCTGTCGACACTGAACCCGTACACCGTCGCGGGCTGCAGAACCACCGAGGTGACATCGGACTGCGGCCCGTGGGTATCGACCACCAGTACTTCACCCGGCAGGACATAGCTGCGCGGCAGGGTCGCCAGTTGCTTGCCGGGCAACAGCTGCACCTCCAGCGCCAGGCGCACCACATATGCGCTGTCGTTATGCACAACCAAGCCGCCGCCCTGGCGTTTCCACTTCAACAACTCCCAGGGTGCCTGGTGCCTGGCCAACCCCCTGGGGTGCAGGATCAGTGGCAGGTTCTGCCGCAAGGTAATGCCAATGGTCGTACCACCGGGGCTACGCGCCTGGGGAATCCCTTCAAAGGACACACGTTTCAACCGCTGGGTCTTGAGCGGCGCCCCAGCCGTGCTGATAAAACGCACGAGCTGGGTTTCACCTGCCTCGACCCGGGTAATCGGCGGCGTGACTATCAACAGTGGCTCTTGATCTTCAGGAATGTTTTCAATCACCGAGTGAAGTAACGCGGGCCCCGGGTCGGTGTTCTTGATATTGATCGTCGCTTCACCGTCTTCTTCATATAGCACCACGACCGTTGTTTCGGGCTGCATGCCATCGGCGACCGTAATGCCACTTGCGCATAACAACAAACCGGCACACCACAACAGCGTCACACTTGCTTTCAAAAAACAACTCACCGTGGTTTCTCCGCAACAACCCAGACAAACAGCAAGAAAATAAACAGCCATGCAAAAGCAGCCGACAAGTTACGAAAGCGTTATGAAAACTTCCGTTTCAATATCGGCTGCTTTTATAAGTCCTTAGATGTAACTAAGTACTAAAGTAGCGCGGCCATCCAGCGTGACATCACGGGTCAGGTCCAAGTCCTGCGCCCTGTTGATGACCGCCTTCACCGCAATCACCCCTGTCAGCTGGGAGATTGACGCGGGGGTAACGGTCGAGCCGTTACGCCACGAATACTGGCTGGGTGCCTGCGCGACTTTCCCGTCGCTGTTCTGCCAGGCGCCGGTGCTGACCCGCATGATCGGGTTCAACACGACACCTGAAGACCTCAGGTCCCTGAGCGTGACCGAGTACCCTCCGGTACGCCGGGACGATACAGCGCCCAGCCCGAAGTTCTGCGCCTCGGTATAGCCAGTGCCGAGGATCCCGGTGACCTTGCTGCCTGCCTGCAGGTCAGTCAGGGCCAGGGCGAACTTGGCCGGGGTAGTGCCGCAGTTGACGGCCACCGACGTGGTTTTCTCTTCACGGGGGTTGAAGGCGGTCTGGGACAGTTCACCGGAGCGAATGGTCCCGTAGTCGATGATGCCACCGCCGCCCAGGCTCAGATTGCAGGCTGTGGGGGTGATCGTCCCGCGTACGACCAGTTGCGCGACGTTTGTTGCTTGAGCGCCAATACTGGCTGCCAGACAAATAATGCCTACTGTCAAACCTACTGCTTTTTTCATGATCGACCTGTCGTTGAAAAGTGTCAGGCATTATTTATCCGAGCGGAGATTCTGTTCTCCATCATTAGTTCATCCTTGAAACACAAAGCATAGATAAATAACACCACGGCTTGATTGCCGAATGACAGTTTCGCCCCTGGGCCCACTCAATAAATATAAGACAACACCTTAAACCCTGTGAGACTCATAAAAAACAACTGTCCCTTTTACTAACCCCCCAAGTAGTCCGGAACAAGTTATGGTCCAGCACAATTACGTGAATAATGTAGGAAATAACATAAAAAGCCCAAGTCGCAAAAAATCGTGCAACTTCCTTCACGGACCAAGAGTGATGTCATCGGCCATACGGAAATTTGCCCTACATTTCCTACAAAATTTGATCGAGAGCAGGGGTAGGACAAATCACCAAGCACTACGCGTTGGCGTCAGCGTTTGATCGTGGCACGATGGCGAGGTTATCGACCGAGATCCCCTAACCATGCCGCAATCCCAAGCCAAGAATCTGTCCTTGATCGCCGCCATCGACCTGGGCTCCAACAGCTTTCACATGGTCGTGGCCAAGGCCCAGAACGGTGAGATCCGCATCCTTGAGCGACTCGGCGAAAAGGTACAACTGGCTGCCGGCATCGACGACGAGCGCAAGCTCAACGAAGAGTCCATGCAACGCGGGCTCGATTGCCTCAAGCGCTTTGCCCAACTGATCAATGGCATGCCCCAGGGCGCCGTGCGTATCGTCGGCACCAACGCATTGCGCGAAGCGCGCAACCGTGGCGAATTCATCCGCCGCGCCGAGGAGATCCTCGGGCACCCGGTGGAAGTCATCTCCGGCCGTGAAGAAGCGCGCCTGATCTACCTCGGCGTTTCCCACACGCTGGCCGACACCCCTGGCAAGCGTCTGGTAGCGGACATTGGCGGCGGCAGCACCGAGTTCATCATCGGCCAGCGCTTCGAACCGTTGCTGCGTGAGAGCCTGCAAATGGGCTGCGTCAGCTACACCCAGCGTTATTTCAAGGACGGCAAGATCACCCCGGCGCGCTACGCCCAGGCGTATACGGCGGCGCGGCTGGAGATCATGAGCATCGAGCATGCCTTGCATCGCCTGACCTGGGATGAAGCCATCGGCTCATCCGGCACCATCCGCGCCATCGGCCTGGCCCTGAAGGCTGGCGGCCATGGCACTGGTGAGGTGAATGCCGAAGGCCTGGCGTGGCTCAAGCGCAAGCTGTTCAAGCTCGGTGATGCCGATAAAATCGACTTCGAGGGCATCAAGCCTGATCGCCGGACTATCTTCCCGGCCGGCCTGGCGATCCTTGAAGCCATCTTCGACGCCCTCGAACTGCAGCGTATGGACCATTGCGATGGTGCGCTGCGTGAAGGCGTGCTCTATGACCTGCTGGGCCGTCATCATCATGAAGACGTGCGTGAGCGCACCCTGGGCTCGCTGATGGAGCGTTACCACGTCGACCTGGAACAAGCGGCACGGGTCGAGCGCAAGGCGCTGCATGCCTTTGACCAGGTCGCCGAGGATTGGGAGCTTGAAGAAGGGGTCTGGCGGGAGCTGCTGGGCTGGGCGGCCAAGGTCCATGAAGTGGGGCTGGATATCGCCCACTACCATTACCACAAGCACGGCGCCTACCTGATCGAACACTCTGACCTGGCGGGTTTTTCCCGGGAAGACCAGCAGATGCTGGCGTTGCTGGTGCGCGGTCATCGCCGCAATATTCCCAGGGACAAGTTCGCCGAATTCGGTGCCGAGGGCATCAAGCTGATTCGCCTGTGTGCCCTGCTGCGCTTTGCGATTCTGTTCCATCACATTCGCGGCACCCACCAGATGCCGCAGGTCACCCTGCACGCCCGTGGCGACAGCCTGGATGTGGTGTTCCCCGAAAATTGGCTGGATGAACACCCCTTGACCCAGGCGGATTTTGCCCAGGAGGCCGAATGGCTGACACGGGTAGGCTTTACCCTGAACGTCCACTGACCTGGCAACGCACCGGATGCCTGGCTGGCGTCCGGTGCGCGACTTCACGACGCCCCTAAACGCTCGAGGTCTGTGGCACACCCGGCTTGAAGGCCGGCTCCTGGATAGCCTGGGAAGCCTGTTCATAGCCATAGGCAATCGAAAGCAACGTGGCCTCGCTGTTGCCCGTACCACACAAGTGAATCGCGGTCGGCATCCCCTCCTCATCCATACCCGAAGGCACCGATATACCGGGGTAACCTGCTGCGGCGGCGCCGTAGTAACTGTGTGAGTGGAAGTTCGACACAATGGCATCGAGCTTGTGTTCATTGAGCGGCTTGTCGAGAGCGTTGCTGAACGTGGGGATAACGGACGCCCACAGGCTCTCGCGCTGCTCATCCGTCAGCTGCAGGCCGTTGATAAAGGCCAGCAGATCCTGGTCAGGCTCCCCCGGCCGCCTGTCGCGCTCATTGAATGCAATCAGCTCAGACAACGACTTCACGGGCAACCCTTCCCGTGTGGCCAGGTACGCTTCCAGTCTCGGCTTGATGCCGGCAATAAGCGCGGCGCTGTATTGATGGTAGGTTTGCTGCGATACATCAGCATCCGGCGCGGTGATCGGCACCATGACAGCACCCTTGGACGCCAGGAGTTGGATAGCGTCCTCAAAATGCTTTTTGTCCGCGCGCATGGCCGGATCCCTGGCTTCTTCTTGCGTCAACTCGGGCACTGGGGTGTAGCCGATCCGCTTGCCCTGCAAGGCATCCGGCTTCAGCCCGGCGGTGTAGACGGTTGTTTGTGTCATGGCGTTCAGCGCTTCGGCGGCATCGCGTATGTTGCGCGTGAACGTGCCCACCGCGTCCAGCCTCGAACTGGTCATCACGCCCTCGGTGCTCACCAGCCCGGCCGTTGTTTTTACCCCGAACACACCGTTGTAGGCCGCCGGGGCAATGATCGAACCATTGGTCTCGACCCCCAATGCCAGCGGGACATGCCCCTGGGCAAACGCCACCGCCGAACCGGAACTCGAACCCGCCACCTGCCCTCCCAGCCGATGCGGGTTGAGGGTTTGCCCGCCACGGGAACTCCATCCGTCAACCGGCACGTCGGAGCGAAAGTTGGACAGCTCGCTCATGTTGGTTTTGCCCACGATGACCGCCCCCGCGTTGAGCAAGTTATCCACAACCTTGGCGTTTTTTTTCGTCGGTAATCCCACCAACGCACGGGAACCCGCGCTGGTCTGCATTTTCCCACTGGTTTCAAAGACATCCTTCAGAGCGATCGGAACGCCATGCAAAAAACCGCGCACGTTACCGTTGGCACGCTCCAGGTCACGCGCTTTTGCCTGCTCACGGGCATCAGGATTGACTTCAAGAAACGCATTGCCGCCCTGCAAACCCTGGTCGATATTGGCGATGCTTTTCAGCGAATCCTTTACCAGGGCCTCTGAAGTGACCGTCGCCTGGCTCATGCCCGACGCCATCACGTGCGCGCTGCGATAATCCTTTGGCGGCGAAGTGAACGCATCAAGTAGCCCCGTACCTCCCACTCCCATTCCTACGACTGGCCCCATCATTGAAACTCCTTAGCTGTCACCGGCTATCGTCTGATAGCCCGGTGTCAGTCTAGGAATGGAAAGAGGCGGCTCCCAACCTGGCATATCTGAAGCGCCTGTCCGACCGGTCAGAGGTGGACGTAGGCTCAGGCCAGTATCAGCGTACGGCCAGCAGCGGGCTGCCCAGCCGCTCCAGTAACGTCGCCTGCGCACTGCGCGGGTTCTGGTTGCCGGTCGGGGTGTTGCGCACGTAGCGCCCATCCGACTGCAGGCTCCAGCTGTGGGTGTTATCGGTGAGATAACTTTCCAGCTCTTTCTTGACCCGCATGATCAGCTTCTTGCCTTCTACCGGGAAGCAAGTCTCTACCCGCTTGTCGAGGTTGCGCTCCATCCAGTCGGCACTGGAAAGGAACATCTGCTCTTCACCACCGTTGAGGAAGTAGAACACCCGCGTGTGCTCCAGGAAGCGGCCGATGATCGAACGCACGTGGATATTGTGCGACACCCCGGCAATACCCGGACGCAGGCAGCACATGCCGCGCACCACCAGGTCGATGCGCACGCCGGACTGGCTGGCCTTGTACAGCGCACGGATGATCTTCGGGTCGGTCAGCGAGTTGAACTTGGCGATGATATGCGCCGGCTTGCCGTCGAGGGCGAACTGGGTTTCGCGGGCAATCATGTCAAGCATGCCCTTCTTCAGGGTGAACGGCGCATGCAGGAGCTTTTTCATGCGCAGCGTCTTACCCATGCCGATCAACTGGCTGAACAGTTTGCCGACGTCTTCGCACAGTGCGTCGTCGGAAGTCAGCAGGCTGTAGTCGGTGTAGAGCTTGGCGTTGCCGGCGTGATAGTTACCGGTGCCCAGGTGTGCGTAACGCACGATTTCCCCGGCTTCGCGGCGCAGGATCAACATCATCTTGGCGTGGGTCTTGAAGCCGACCACACCATAGATCACCACCGCGCCGGCTGCTTGCAGGCGGCTGGCCAGTTGCAGGTTGGACTCTTCGTCGAACCGCGCACGCAGCTCGATCACCGCCGTGACTTCCTTGCCGTTACGCGCGGCGTCCACCAGCGCATCGACGATTTCCGAGTTGGCGCCGCTGCGGTACAGGGTCTGGCGCACGGCCAGTACATGGGGGTCCTTGGCGGCCTGGCGCAGCAGGTCGACCACCGGGGTGAACGACTCGAAGGGGTGCAGCAGCAAGATGTCCTGCTTGCTGACCACGCTGAAGATGTTCTCGCTGTTTTGCAGCAGTTTCGGGATCTGCGGAGTGAACGGCGTGTATTGCAGCTCCGGATGGCTGTCCAGGCTGGTGATGCTGAACAGGCGCGTCAGGTTCACCGGGCCATTGACCTGGTACAGCTCGGTCTCGGCCAGGTTGAACTGCTTGAGCAGGTAGTCCGAGAGATGTTTGGGGCAGGTATCCGCCACTTCCAGGCGCACCGCGTCGCCGTAGCGCCGCGAGAACAGCTCGCCGCGCAGGGCGCGGGCCAGGTCTTCGACGTCTTCGGTGTCGACCGCAAGGTCAGCGTTACGGGTCAGGCGGAACTGATAGCAGCCCTTGACCTTCATGCCCTGGAACAGGTCATCGGCATGGGCGTGGATCATCGACGAAAGAAATACATAGTTATCGCCAGCCCCCCCGACCTCTTCCGGTACCTTGATGATGCGTGGCAACAGGCGCGGTGCCGGGATGATCGCCAGGCCCGAGTCACGGCCAAAGGCATCGATCCCTTCGAGCTCGACGATAAAGTTCAGGCTCTTGTTCACCAGCAGCGGGAACGGGTGCGTCGGGTCCAGGCCAATCGGGGTGATGATCGGCGCGATCTCGTCACGGAAGTAGCGACGCACCCAGGTCTTGAGCTTGACGGTCCAGTTGCGCCGACGGATGAACCGCACCTGATGCTTTTCCAGTTCCGGCAACAGGATGTCGTTGAGGATGGCGTATTGACGGTCCACATGGCCGTGTACCAGCTCGCTGATGCGGGCCAGGGCCTGGTGCGGCTGCAGGCCATCGGCGCCAGCCTGTTCACGGGCAAAGGTGATCTGTTTCTTGAGGCCGGCGACACGGATCTCGAAGAACTCGTCCAGGTTGCTGGAGAAGATCAGCAGGAACTTCAGGCGCTCGAGCAGTGGGTAGGACTCATCCAGTGCCTGTTCCAGAACACGGATGTTGAATTGCAGTTGGGACAGCTCGCGATGGATATACAGGCTGCTGTCATCCAGGTTCGGAATCACGATAGGCGGTGCCGCCACCACCGGCTCAGTAATCACGGCAGGCTGCTCAGGCACAAGCTCCGGCGGGGTTTCGGCCACCTGTTCAACCACCGGGTGAGCGTCTTTTACGGCAACGTCTGTGAGTCCTTCGGTATTCATCGAGTGTTCCTGTGAGGGCTATTGTTGCTCTCTAAGCAATTGGGCGGCACGGGCGGCAAAGTAAGTCAGGATGCCATCGGCACCCGCACGTTTAAAGGCAGTCAGGGACTCGAGGATCACTCCTTCACCCAACCAGCCATTTTGAATCGCAGCCATGTGCATGGCGTATTCACCACTGACCTGATAGACAAAGGTCGGCACCTTGAATTCCTCCTTGACCCTATAAAGGATGTCCAGGTACGGCATGCCGGGCTTGACCATCACCATATCGGCGCCTTCGGCCAGGTCCGCCGCCACTTCGTGCAAGGCTTCGTGGCTGTTGGCCGGGTCCATCTGGTACGAGGCCTTGTTGGCCTTGCCCAGGTTCAACGCCGAGCCGACCGCATCGCGGAACGGCCCGTAGTAGGCGCTGGCGTACTTGGCCGAATAGGCCATGATCCGCACATTGACGTGGCCGGCCAGCTCCAGCGCCTCACGGATTGCCTGGATACGACCGTCCATCATGTCCGACGGGGCCACCACCTGGGCGCCCGCGGCGGCATGGGACAGCGCCTGCTTGACCAGGGCATCGACGGTGATGTCGTTCTGCACGTAGCCTTCTTCATCCAGGATCCCATCCTGCCCGTGGGTGGTGAACGGGTCCAGCGCCACGTCAGTGATCACCCCCAGCTCCGGAAAGCGCTCGCGCAAGGCGCGGGTCGCGCGCTGAGCAATCCCTTCGGGGTTCCAGGCCTCGGCGGCGTCCAGGGACTTGAGCCCGGCCGGCGTGACCGGGAACAGTGCCAGCGCCGGAATCCCCAGCTCGACCCACTGCGCGGCTTCTTCGAGCAGCAGATCAATGGTCAAGCGCTCGACGCCCGGCATCGACGCCACCGCTTCCCGACGATTTTCACCGTCCAGCACAAACACCGGCAGGATCAGATCATCCACCGTCAGTACGTTTTCACGCACCAGGCGGCGAGAAAAATCATCACGACGGTTGCGGCGCAGGCGGGTAGCGGGAAACAGGCGTTGGGCGGGGGTAAAGCTCACGGCAGACTCCTGAGCCCGGCTTGACGGGCGAGCGTGACAGTTATAAGCGGTCATTATGACGAAGGAATGACAGTTGTGCTTACTCATGCGACCTGTCGCCGCATTCACGGTTTCTGTAGGAAATGTTCACTTCATGACACATCTCGATACTTTCATGAATGTCCACGAAGGCGTAGGCTGCGCGTTCATTTCGCCAGCACCCAGACAATGCTCCAACAATTTCTGAATGACTTTGGCTACTTTGCCCTCTTCCTGGGGACGTTCTTTGAAGGTGAGACCATTCTGGTTCTCGCAGGCTTCCTTGCGTTCCGCGGATACATGGATATCAACGTAGTGGTGGTGGTCGCGTTCTTCGGCAGCTACGCCGGCGACCAGCTCTGGTACTTCATGGGCCGCAAGCATGGGCGCAAATTGTTGGCACGCAAGCCACGCTGGCAGTTGATGGGTGATCGGGCGTTGGAGCACATCCGCCGGCATCCGGATATCTGGGTGCTGAGTTTCCGTTTCGTCTATGGCCTGCGCACGGTCATGCCCGTGGCCATCGGCCTGTCAGGCTACCCGCCGGGACGCTACCTGTTGCTCAACGGCATTGGCGCGGCGATCTGGGCGGCTGCGCTGGGGGCGGCGGCCTACCACTTTGGCGCCGTGCTCGAAGGCATGCTGGGCAGCGTCAAGAAATACGAGCTCTGGGTGCTGGGCGCCTTGCTCGTGCTCGGCCTGGGCTTGTGGCTGCGCCGGCGCATCCGCAACGCCCGCCTGGCCCGGGAAACCTGCGCCGCCGAGAAGGCCCAATTGGCGCAGGAACAACTGGCCGAAAAAAAGCCCGAGCCTACGACGCCAATCGAGTAAGCCGCGCCTCACTCCATCGTTGCGCATAGAACTGCCAGTTGGCCCACAGCGGCTTCCAACTGGCAAAGGCGTGGTCACGCCAAAGATCACCGGCTCTTTTTCGTCTTCTTCCGGGAACGAGCCAAACGAACGCCCCCAAATAATGAACACCCCGCCTTGGTTGCGATCCATGTAGAGAGCGTTCTGTGCATGGCGGCCCAGCCGTTCGAACACAATCAGGGCAATGAACAACGGTACCGCGCAAGGAACGAAGTCCAAGGGCCAGTCCGGTCGACTATTGTCATATCAAGATTAGGGCGAATGGCCGGATGCCCCATTGGCAATGACCGAAAAATAAGTAGACATTAAACGCCATAAATCAGGAGAAATGCCCATGAGCAAAAAGATTGCAGTGATCCTTTCCGGCTGTGGCGTGTACGACGGCGCTGAAATCCATGAAAGTGTGATCACCTTGCTGCGCCTGGACCAGCGCGGCGCCGAGGTTCAGTGCTTCGCGCCGGATATTGCGCAAATGCATGTGATCAACCACCTCACGGGCGAAGAAATGCCCGAGTCGCGCAATGTTCTGGTGGAGTCTGCGCGCATCGCCCGGGGCGAGGTGAAGGACATTCGCGAGGCCCGCGTGGAGGAGTTCGACGCATTGATCGTGCCCGGCGGTTTTGGTGCGGCGAAGAACCTATCGACCTTTGCTGTCGAAGGCGCCGGCTGCAGCGTCAACCCGGATGTACTGGCACTGGCCGAAGCCTTCGCCGAAGCAGCCAAGCCCGTGGGGCTGATCTGCATCTCGCCAGCCTTGGCGGCAAAAATCTACGGCCCCGGCGTGACCTGCACCATCGGCAACGACACCGACACGGCGGCGGCACTGGACAAGATGGGCGCCACCCACCAGGAATGCGCGGTAGATGAGATCGTCGAAGACAAGGCGCGCAAACTGGTGAGCACGCCGGCCTACATGTTGGGCAAGAACATCAGCGAAGTGGCATCGGGCATCAACAAGTTGGTGGACCGGGTGCTGGAACTGACCCACGAGAACGACTGAGTCGTCTCTGACTATTCACAGCAGCGATGTGGGAGCTGGCTTGCCTGCGATAGCATCACCTCGGTTTAACTGACACACCGAGGCGCCTGCATCGCGGGCAAGCCCGCCCCACTTTTGACCGCTGGCGTGCTTAAGAAGCCGACACCCGGCGCTTTTCGGCCAGGCGGCTGCGGCTGTACAACACCACAATCGCAATGATCGCCACCGCCTGGGCGCTCAATGAATACGCATCGGCGTGGATGCCCAGCCAGTCGAAGTCAAAGAACGCCACCGGCCGGGTGCCGAAGATACCCGCTTCCTGCAATGCCTTGACGCCATGCCCGGCGAACACCACCGACAGCGCGCACAGCAGCGCGGCGTTGATTCCGAAGAACAGCGCCAGCGGCAATTTCGCCGAGCCGCGCAGAATGATCCACGCCAGGCCCATCAGCAACACCAGCGCCGTGGCACCACCGGCCAACACGGCGTTATGCCCGGCAGGACCGGCCTGCAGCCACAGGGTTTCGTAGAACAGGATCACTTCGAACAGTTCACGGTACACCGAGAAGAACGCCAGGATCGCAAACCCAAAACGCCCACCACCGCCGACCAGGCTGCTCTTGATGTAGTCCTGCCAGGCGGCCGCGTGGCGGCGGTCATGCATCCACACGCCCAGCCACAGCACCATCACGCTGGCGAACAGTGCCGTACAACCTTCCAGCAACTCGCGCTGGGCGCCACTGACGTCAATGACATACGCCGCCAGCGCCCAGGTCGCCGCGCCGGCTACCAGGGCCAGGGCCCATCCGACGTTGACGCTGCGCACCGCCGATTGCTGGCCGGTGTTGCGCAGGAAGGCGAGGATCGCCGCCAGCACCAGGATCGCTTCCAGCCCTTCACGCAACAGGATCAGCAAGCCCGAGATGTAGCTCAAGGACCAGCTCAAGCCGTCGCCGCCCAACAGGCCGGCCGACTCAGTGAGTTTGCCCTTGGCCACGTCCAGGCGCTGTTGGACTTGCTCGATCGGCAGCCCGTCCTGCAACGACTGCCGATAGGCCATCAAGGCCTTCTCAGTGTCCTTGCGCACATTGGCGTCGACGTTATCCAGGGAGCTTTCCACCAGCTCGAAACCTTCCAGGTACGCCGCTACCGACAGGTCGTAGGCCTGTTCATGCTCGCCGCTGCGGAACGCCGCCAGGCTCTTGTCCAGCGTGGCAGCGGTGTACTCCAGCAACTGCGCCGGGCCACGCTGGACCTGCGGCGGCTGCGCACGCTGGGCGCGGAACACCCGGACCGCCTCCGGCCCTTCGGCGGCCAGCACTTCTTCCGGGGTCTGGCGGGCAAGGTCGGCCAGGTTGAAGGATTTTTCGCTTTTTGCTGCGGCCGGGTCGGCGGTGAAGCCGGCGATATAGGTCGCCAGGTCCCAGCGCTGACGGTCATCCAACTGGTCGGCGAACGACGGCATATCGGTGCCTTCGACGCCCAGGCCCAGGGTGTTGTAGATGCCATACAGGCTCAGGCGGTCCAGGCGCTGTGCATCGCGCAGGTTGGCCGGCGGCGGGGTCATGCCGACACCGGCCGGGCCATCGCCCGCCCCGGCGTCACCGTGGCACACCGAGCAATGCTGGGCGTACAGCGGCGCACCCCGTGTCGGGTCTGGGGTAATGGCCGGTGCCTGGCTGACTTCATAGGCCGCCGCCAATTGCGAACCCAGTTGCCGTGCCTGGCGCGCTACCGCGTTGCCGTCCTGATGGGTGGTGACGGCGCCGAGCAGCTCATCGACGCCTTTGACCAGGGCCGCACGCTCGGGCTTGTCGGGCAGGTCTGCCACCAGCCCCTGCAGCACACCGAGAAACTCCACCTGCTCACGGTATTCGGACTCATCGACCACCTTGCCCGCCTCCACCGTCGGCGGATAGTCAGCGCCAATGTAGTCCAGCAAATGCAGGGCCTGGGGCGCACCTTCTGCGGTGGCAGCCAACAGATTGAAGCTGCACGACACCAACGCCGGCAACAACAGCCAGGCGAGAAAACGGGAGGGGGCAGTCATGAATGAATCTCAGATGGAAACAAGAAGTAACATATTGTCGAATGTTAATGGGTTTGACTCAAGGCGTTAGTGCTTTGTCCGCCGAAATGACCCGCCCAGGTCTTCAATACACCCACGGAAAAGCCATTGTTTTGCCAGTAACGAAGCCTATAATGCGCCGCCTTCGTTATCGCGAATCGGCATTTCAGCTCCTCGTTTTATGAGGAATGTGTAGGAAAGGCTTTTCCTGCGATTGGTTATTCGGCCCGACCAGCACCTTCGGCCGACTACGCTCAGGGAAGCAGCATTCCAATGGCATCTCGCGTCTTCATCTCCCTTGCCCTCGCTGCGGTCACGCTGCTGTCGGGCTGTTCGATGTTCCGCAGTTACGACTCGGAACTGCAAGCCACTAACCAGCAATTGGCCAGCGGCAATGTCGACGGTGCGCTGACCCTGCTGGAGAAAAACAACAGCAGCGAAGACAAAGACCTTCTCTACTATTTCGAAAAAGGCGAGTTGCTGCGCGCCAAGGGTGACCTGGCCGGCAGCCAGGCGGCCTGGCACCGCGCAGACCTGGTGGTGTACAAGTGGGAAGAGTCGGTCAAGTTCGACACCGAGCGCTACCTGGCGCAGTTCGGCAGCTTCCTGGTCAATGACAAGGTGCGGCGCTACGAAGGGTATGACTATGAAAAAGTCATGCTCACCACCCAGATGGCGTTGAATCTGCTGGCGGTCAACGACTTCGACGGCGCCCGGACCGAAATCAAGAAAACCCACGAACGCGAAGCGGTGATCGCCGAACTGCGGGACAAGGAATACCTCAAGCGCGAAAACGCAGCCGAACGCCAGGGCGTCGCCACCCAGTTCAAGGACTTGCGCGGCTACCCGGTGGAAAGCCTCGACGCGCCGGACGTGGTGGGCCTGAAGAACAGCTACCAGAGCGCTTTCAGTCATTACCTGGCCGGTTTCGTCTACGAAGCCCTGGGTGAAAAAGACCTGGCCGCGCCGGGCTATCGCAAGGCCGCCGAACTGCGCCCCAACACACCGCTGCTGGAACAGGCCCTGCTCGATCTGGACGCGCCCAGCGTGGCGGCTGACGAAAGCGACGTGCTGATCGTAGTCCAGAGCGGCCTGGCGCCGGCTCGCGACTCGATCCGCCTGCCACTGCCGATCCCTATCGACGGGCATTGGGTGATCACACCGCTGTCGTTCCCGGTGATCAAGCCAGACACCTCGACGGCCACCTTTGCGCAGATCGGCGTCGATGGCCGGCAGCAGAACCTCACGGCCCTCAACAGCACCACCGCCATGTCCCGCCGCGCCCTGCGCGACGACATGCCAGGGATCATCCTGCGCACCACCGTGCGCGCCATCAGCCGTGGTGTGACACAAAAGAACCTGAACCAGACCAACCCCATGGCCGGCCTGGTGTTGGGCATCGCCTCCGCCGTCACCGAGGGCGCCGACACCCGTACCTGGCGCACCCTGCCGGACGTCACCCAGGTCACGCGCCTGCGCCTCAAGCATGGCGAGCACCAAGTGAGCCTGCCCAATGCCCTGGGCGGCACGCTGGTGACGGTCAAGGCCGAACAACGCCACCAGGTGATTACCTTGCGCGTGGTCGGCAACCAGGTATTCGCCAGCGGCCTGGCGGCCCATGTGGTCGCGAGCAACCCGGGCCAGGCCGTGGCCAGCCTCAAACAACCTTAAGGAGCACGCTATGCGTCATTTCATCCTCGGCGCCCTGGCGCTGATTTTCCTCGCCGGTTGCGCCACCCCGCCGCCGGAACCTGGCAGCGCGGCGAGCAAAGTCGTGGTGATGGGCAAGTTCAAGGGGATTGCCGTGGGCGCGATTCGCGTGGCCCGCGAAAACGGCTTCCTGACCGCCAAGGTGCAGTTGAGCAACATCACCAGCAGCAACCAGATGATGTATTACCGCTTCGCCTGGCTGGGCGCCGATGGCTTCCCGGTGGGCGACGAAGAAACCTGGAAAGTGCTGAACCTCTACGCCAACCAGGCCACTTTCCTGCCGGCTATCGCCAACCTGCCCCAGGCCGCCGACTTCCGCCTTGAAGTCAAGACGCCTTGAACCTGCCCCCTATTCAGTTTTCGAGAGACCTTCCCATGTTTGCACGCTTTTCGTTCCTCGCCGTGATCGCCGCCCTGGCCAGCGGCTGCGCCAACACCTCGCCGGTCATCGGCGGCAAAAACATCAGCTACGGCGATACCAAGGCCGTGGAATTGGTGACCAACGAGTTCGGCTCCACCGACCTGCAGATGATCGCCGAAAGCATGACCCGCTCCCTGGCGCAGTCCGGCATTCTCCAGGGCCGCCCGGTGGTGCAGGTGTATGACGTGAAGAACAAGACCAGCGAATACATCGATACCCGCGAGATCACCACCTCGATCAAGACCCAACTGATGAAGACCGGCACCGCCCGCTTCGCCAGCGACAACACCGACATGCAAAGCCAGGTCGACCAGCTCAAGCTGCAAAACCAGAGCGGCCTGTACAAGAAGTCCACGGTCAGCAAGACCGGCAACATGGTCGCGGCCAAGTACCGCCTGGAAGGCTCCATCAGCTCCATCGTCAAGCGCAGTGCCGACTACAAGGACGTGTTCTATAAGTTCAGCCTGCAACTGGTCGACGTCGAAAGCGGCCTGGCCGAATGGATGGACGAAAAAGAAATCCGCAAGACCACGGAGCGCTAAACCATGCGCCTATGGATCGGCATCATCGGCTTGCTTTGCACGTTTGGCGCCTGGGCGGCACCGAAAATTGCCGTCACAGACCTGGCCTACGAGGCGCGCGTAGAGGAATACATCCACGCAGTCTCGGCCAGCAACAACTTCCAGGCCAGTGCCTATAACGCCAGTGGCGCGTCCAGCTACAGCGAGTTTGAAAGCCGCAGCAGCTACATCGAACAGGGCGAACTGCGCAAATTCAGCGGTGATATCAAGGGCGAGATCCTCAAGTCGCGCCAGTTCCAACTGGTCCAGGGCACGCCCTACACCAGCGAAGCCAAGGGCGATGTGTACGACGTGATCAAGCGGATCAAGGCCGGCCACTTCAAGGGTGCGGACTATGTGCTGTTCGGCACCCTATCGGACATCGACTTCACCCGGGACATCAACGCCCTGGATCACACCAGCAGCTATTCGGCGGTGCTGGGGCTGAGCGTGGTGGCGGATTTCAGTCTGATCAACACCCGCACCTATGAAATCACCTCGGCGTTTACCGCCATGGGCGAAGGCCAGGACACCAAGCTGGTGAGCAGTCGTGATGTGCGCGTGAACCTGAACCGGCCACGAGTGGTGAGGGAAGTGTCGAAAGCCTTGGGTGAGGACGTGGCACGCCAGCTACAAGAGCAGTTGGGCGGCGGCTATCAAGAGCCCGGCCAGCCTGCGTTGCGCAATAACCTGCCAAGGGACGAAGCGCCGAAAATCCTGCGCTGAACCTCAATGGCTCGGCTAGCACACATCAATGTGGGAGCTGGCTTGCCGGCGATCGCATCAGCGCGGTGTATCAGTGACACCGCGGCGCGTGTATCGCAGGCAAGCCAGCTCCCACAGTTTTGATTGGGTTTATTCAGTCAGGCGGTGGCGCGGTGCAAACTGGCAAGGAAACCCGCAGCGCCCACGAACAACCCGGCAAACGTGCGGTTCACGCGCTTCTGCTGCTTGGGCGTGCGCAACAGGCGCAACACTTTGGACGCAAGCCCCGTGTAGCCGGCCATTACGATCATATCCACGCCGATCATCGTCGCGCCGAGGATCAGGTACTGGATCAGCAGCGGCGCCTGCGGGTTCACGAACTGCGGCAGCACCGCCAGCATGAACACCAGGGCCTTGGGGTTGCTGGCGTTCACCAGAAAACCACGGAACATCATCGCCATGGGCTTGCCGATGGGGCGCACGGCAGCGTCATCGGTCAGGTCCATGGGCAAGGCACGCCATTGCTTGACGGCCAGGTACACAAGGTAGGCCACGCCGAACCATTTGATCGCGTAGAAGGCGGTAGACGACGCCGCAAGCACCGCCCCAAGGCCGCCGGCCACCACGGCAATCTGCATCGCCAGGCCCAGTTGCAGGCCGATGGCATTCCAGTAGCCGCGCACAAAACCGTATTGCAGGCCGCTGGACATCGAGGCGATGGCGCCCGCGCCGGGAGAGAGACTGATGATCCAGCTGGCCAGGAAGAAGGCCAGCCATGTGTCGAGCGCCATTACACACCTCGTAGCAAATTCGTCGTGAGCACTAAGCTAACTCCGAGGGCCAAGGGCTGGCTAGAGTTTTTTCAGGATATGGGGCTGACGTCGCTACCGCGCCAGCGGCGTACCGAACGCTGGAAGAACAGGCTGTTGGGCACTTGCACCACAGCGCTGTCGGTGCCCGCCTCGGCCACTTCGATCAGTGTGGTGTAAAGCAGGTTGATCGCGATCACCCGACCTTTGACGCCAGGCTTGTCGACGGTATCCACCAACTCCACCACATCACCCAGGCGAAACGGCCCGACGGTGAAGATCAGGATCGCGCACAGCAGGTTGGACAACACCGACCACATGGCAAAGAACGCCACCGCTGCCACGGCCACAAAGCCCGACAACGCGGTCCACAGCACGGTGGCCGACACCCCCAGGCGCTCAAGGACGAAGATCAGCGCACTGCCCATGATCAGCCAGCGCAGACCACCGCGCAGGGGCATCAGCAGTTGCGGCGGGAACGGGTAGCGCTCGCCCAGGCGCGTCAGGCCCTTGGCGACGAAGCGCTGGGCCAGGTAACCGGCCAGCAGGATCAGCAGGATTTGCACGCCGACCCACACCGGTTCGATCCATTGCGCGGGCAGCGGCAGTTGCAAGGCTTCCATCAGGACAGTGCCTCCAGCTCCGCTTGCAGGCCTTCCAGCAGTTCGAGGGCTTCCATCCAGGTTTCCTCCAATTGCCCTTCGCGCACCTTCAGCTTGGCCTGTTCAGCCAGCAGGTCGCGCAGTTCATCCTTGCGGGCCGCTTCGTACACGGCGCTGTCGCCGAGGCTGGCTTCGATCTTGGCCAGGCGTTCGTGGACCTTGCCCAGTTCGGCCTCGAGCTTGTCGGCTTCGCGTTTGTGCGGTGCCAATTGCTGGCGCAGGGCTGCGGCAGCCTGGCGCTGGGCTTTCTTGTCGGTCTTGTCCGGGTTGACCGGGGTGTTGCTGACCGGCGCGTTGCGCAGTCGATAGTCAGTCAGCCAACGGGCGTAGTCGTCCAGGTCGCCATCGAACTCTTCGACTTTTCCATCAGCTACCAGCAGGAAGTTATCAGTGGTGCTCTTGAGCAAGTGGCGGTCGTGAGACACCACCAGTACTGCACCGCTGAATTCCTGCAGGGCCATGGTCAGCGCCAGGCGCATTTCCAGGTCCAGGTGGTTGGTCGGTTCGTCGAGCAGCAGCAGGTTTGGCCGGTCCCAGGCGATCAACGCCAGGGCCAAACGGGCTTTTTCGCCGCCCGAGAAATTCAACACCGGCTCATCGATGCGCGCGCCACGGAAGTCGAAACCACCCAGGAAGTCGCGCAGGGTCTGCTCGCGCTCGGTTGGCGCCAGGCGCTGCAAATGCAGGAGCGGGCTGGCCTTGGAGTCGAGGGAGTCCAGCTGATGCTGGGCGAAGTAGCCCACCACCAGGTTCTCGCCACGGGTCAGGCGCCCGGCCAGGGGTTGCAGCTCACCGGAAAGGTTCTTGATCAGCGTCGATTTGCCCGCGCCGTTGGGCCCGAGCAAACCGATGCGCGCACCCGGGGTGAGCTGCAGCTTGACCTTCTCCAGGATGGTTTTGTCGCCATAGCCCAGGCGTGCATCCGAGAGGTCCAGCAAGGGGCTGGAGATTTTCACCGATTCGCGGAACACAAAGTCGAATGGCGAATCGACGTGGGCCGCCGACAGCTCTTCCATGCGCTCCAACGCCTTGATCCGGCTCTGAGCCTGGCGGGCCTTGGTGGCCTGGGCCTTGAACCGGGCGATGTAGCTTTCCATGTGCGCACGCTGCGCCTGTTGCTTCTCGAAAGCCTGTTGCTGCTGGGCCAGGCGTTCGGCGCGGGCCCGCTCGAACGCGGTGTAGCCGCCGCGATAGAGGGTGATTTTTTTCTGTTCGACATGGGCGATGTTATCGACCACTGCGTCGAGGAAATCCCGGTCGTGGGAAATCAGCAGCAAGGTGCCCGGGTAGCTCTTGAGGAAATCCTCCAGCCACAGGATCGCATCGAGATCCAAGTGGTTGGTGGGTTCGTCGAGCAGCAACAGGTCCGAGGGGCACATCAACGCCTGGGCCAGGTTCAGGCGCATGCGCCAGCCACCGGAGAAGTCGGCGACCGGGCGATCCATCTGTTCGTTGGTGAACCCCAGGCCGGCGAGCATCTTGCGCGCACGGGCGTCGGCGGTGTAACCGTCGGCACTGTCGAGTTCCGAGTGCAGGCGGGCCTGGGCGGCACCGTCCTGGGCTTTCTCGGCCTCGGCCAGGTCGTGTTGCACCTGGCGCAGGCGC
>Ga0265296_1001527_pt1 | contig 26346 bp, 24 predicted proteins | sample MunlanPumphouse1_FD_189073 | JGI IMG/M metagenome (GOLD analysis project Ga0265296, IMG submission 189073) | Groundwater microbial communities from a municipal landfill in Southern Ontario, Canada - Pumphouse #1 | ecosystem: Environmental > Aquatic > Deep subsurface > Groundwater | place... | reverse complement strand
CACTACTTTTTCCTGGAACGTGAAGTCTTTGAGAAGATGATCGAAAACGGCCAGCTTCTGGAGTGGGCTGAAGTGTACGGTAATTATTACGGAACACCGCTCCAGTATGTAAGGAAAACGCTCGATGGTGGAAACGACATCATCCTGGAAATTGACATACAAGGTGCTCTTCAGGTAAAAGAAAAACTTCCTGAAGCGGTGCTGATTTTTGTTGTTCCGCCGTCAGAAGCTGATTTAAAATTACGCCTGCTCTCCCGCGCTGCCGACGCGGCGGAGGAGATTGAAAAGCGCCTGGCCTGCGTAGCGGGCGAGATGATTTTTGCCGGCCGTTATGACTATATTATTATCAATGATGTGATTGATCGGGCTGTGAGTAATGCCGTGTCGATTATCAGCGCTGAAAAATCAAAGCCTCATTATCTGGAGGCTTTCCTGAAAAGTTTTATAAAGCAGGAACACTGTAGCAGTCTGTAATCGGAGGGTAGCCATGAGCCAACCATCTCTTGATGAACTAATGAAAAAGGTTGACAGCAGGTATACCCTGGTAGTGGTGGCGGCCAAACGGGCCAGGACACTTACTGACAGGGCCAGTACCAAGGTTGATTATGCTGTCAGCAAGCCGGTAACTACCGCCTTAACGGAAATAGCCCAGAACAAGGTAGGATATAAGCGGACCAGGATTGGCATTAAATAGTAAATTGGGGGAAGGCCATTGCTGGCTGGGAAAAAAATTACCGTCGGTATTACCGGCGGCATAGCCGTTTTTAAGACCGCTCAATTGGTCAGCAATCTGAAAGCTGCCGGAGCGGAGCTTCATGTTATTATGACTAGATCCGCCCAGGAATTTGTCAAACCGCTTACCTTTCAGGTTCTCTCGGGCAACCCGGTTCGCTCCGATCTTTTTGAAGGGGCGTACGGGGCGGTTCAACACATAGAACTGGCACAGTGGCCCGACCTGGTGATAGTGGTCCCGGCCACGGCCAATATTCTGGGCAAGATTGCCGGTGGCATCGCCGACGACCTTCTTGCCACGGTCATTATGGCCGCCACCTGCCCGGTGCTGATCTGCCCGGCGATGAATGTCAATATGTATAATAACCCGGTGGTTCAGCGCAACATCGCGGATTTGCGCGGCCTCGGCTATCATTTTGTAGAGCCCGGCGTGGGCCGCCTGGCCTGCGGCGCCGAAGGGCGGGGCAGACTGGCCGATTTAGAGACCATTACCGGGGAGATCATGTCCCTGCTGGCGCCACTCAGAGATCTGGAAGGCTTAACAGTTATGGTCACTGCCGGCCCCACGGTCGAGCCTATCGACCCGGTCCGTTACCTGACCAACCGCAGCTCCGGTAAAATGGGCTATGCTGTGGCGGAGGCCGCCGCCCGCAGGGGAGCCAAAGTCATTTTGATCAGCGGCCCCACCGCGCTAAAGCCCCCTAAAGGGGTGGAGTTTAGCAGTGTTGAAACGGCCTCGCAGATGTACGACGCGGTCATGAAGCGATACCCGCGTGTGGACATGGTGGTCAAGTCTGCCGCCGTAGCCGACTACAGGCCTGTAAAAGCAGCCGTTCAAAAGATCAAGAAACATACCGACAATATGTCTTTAGAACTGGTAAAGAACCCGGACATCCTGGCCGATCTGGGCAGAAGTAAGGAAAACCAGATCCTGGTCGGCTTTGCCGCGGAAACCAGTGATCTGGAAAAAAACGCCCGGCAGAAAGTAGCGGGCAAAAACCTGGATTTACTGGTGGCCAATGACGTCACCCAGCCTGGTGCGGGTTTTTGCACCGACACCAACATCGCCAAATTTGTATACCCGGACGGTTCTATAGTATCCCTGCCGCTGATGGATAAACTCGCCCTGGCCCACCGCATCCTGGACGAGGCGCTGGCCATCCGCAAGGGGAAAAAAGAGAAGCCTCTTAAATTAAATTGACTCAATCGAACATTGAACGGATCAGCGCGAGCCTTTGTTTATAAACAGGGCCTTTTTTGTTATAATGGGGTAAGATTTGTAAATGCTTTCAGGGGAGGGTATAATGGAGCAAAACGGCCCTCTTGTCGAGATAATCGTTGATCTTACCGCCCGCGGGACTGACCGGGTTTTTCACTATGCCGTCCCGGCGGAACTAAAAGATAGGGTTAAACTGGGCTCAAGGGTGCTCGTACCCTTTGGCGGCAGGAGTTTGGCCGGCTATGTGGTAGGATTCGGGTATCCCGAAAGGGATGTTAAAGTCAGGGAAATAGCCGGCATCCTCGATGAGGAACCGGTGTTGACCGGGGATTTGTTTGAGATTGCCCGCTGGATGTCGGACAGTTACCTCTGTAGCACTGCAGAGGCATTTGGACGGATTATTGCGCCCCGTTTGGGTGTAAAAGCAATCCGTGAGGTAAAGCTGCTCAGGCCGGCATTCCCGGAAGACAAATTGCATGAGGTTTTAAGTGAGCTGAAGCATGCGTCGAAACAGGCCGCCGTACTCAGGGAAGCCTTGCGTAATCCACGCTTGACCAGGAAGGAACTGGCCGCAGCCGCCCAAACCTCGCCTGCAACGGTGGACACGCTGGTTAAAGCGGGATTGCTTGAAGCAAAAGCCGTGCTATCGTCTAACTTGCCGGCGGAAAATCCGGCAGTGAGTACCAGCGACTGTATACCGCGGCTAAACCCCGACCAGGGAGAAGCTGTTAAGGAAATATCTCAGGCTTTGGCCAGGGGCAAGTTTGGTGCTTTCCTCCTGTACGGTGTCACCGGCAGCGGTAAGACCGAGGTTTACCTGAGCGCCATAGCCTCAGCCCTGGCAGCTGGCCGGCAGGCGGTAACCCTGGTGCCTGAAATATCCCTGACCCCGCAGATGATCAGACTATTCCGGGAGCGTTTTGGCTCTCTGGTGGCGGTGCTACATAGCGCCCTGGCCGCCGGGGAAAGATACCGGGAGTGGCGCCGGATTAAGGAAGGACAGGCCCCTGTGGTCCTGGGAACGCGTTCGGCGGTGTTTGCCCCCATGCCCGGACCGGGGCTTTTTATTATCGACGAAGAACATGAACCAACCTATAAACAGGATGACCATATTCGCTATCATGCCCGCGAGGTAGCCCTGAAAAGAGCCCAGCTGGCAGGCGCGGTGGTGGTGCTTGGCAGTGCCACCCCTTCCCTGGAGTCGTGGCTGCGGGCCGGCAAGGGAGGACCGTATCGCCTTTTAAGACTTCCGCATAGAATAGACGAAAGGCCTCTCCCCAAAGTCCAAGTGGTCGATCTCAGGCAGGAACTGAAGGAGGGGAACCGGGGTATTTTCAGCCGCGCCCTGGCCTCGGCGGTTGTTGAAAGGCTGGAAAGAGGGGAGCAAACACTTCTCTTTTTGAACAGGCGCGGTTACACGACCTTTGTTGTGTGCCGGGAGTGCGGCCTGGTCTTAAAATGCGCCAGGTGCGACATCTCTCTTTCTTATCACCTGGACGGCCTGCTGCGGTGCCACTACTGCAACTACACCATAGATTTGCCCGGGCTTTGCCCCCGCTGCGACAGCCGTTATATCCGCCATTTTGGAGCCGGCACGCAAAAAGTGGAAGAAGTGGCGCGAATAACTTTCCCAGGGGCCCGGATTGTGCGCATGGACAGCGATTCCACCTCCCGCAAGGGCTCGCATGAAAGAATATTCAGCGCCTTCCGCGAGGGGGAGGCAGATATCTTAATCGGCACCCAGATGATCGCCAAAGGCCTGGACCTGCCCGGGATAACCCTGGTTGGAGTGATTAACGCCGACACTACCCTGCACATGCCTGATTTCAGGGCGGCGGAGCGCACTTTCCAGCTGCTGACCCAGGTGGCGGGCAGGACCGGGCGCGGGAAACTGCCGGGTGAGGTGATGGTTCAGACTTACTGCCCGGACCATTACAGTATAACCACCGCGGCGGTACATGACTGCGAGGGGTTTTACCGCAATGAAATGCCGGTAAGACGCGCGCTGGGTTACCCGCCATACAGCCATTTGGCCAGGCTTCTTTTTACTCATGATGATGAAGAAGAGCTGAAAAAAGGCGCCGGCCTGGCTAAAGAAATCCTTGACAAAACGGTTGCGGGGCACGATGATCTTATTGATGTCCTGGGACCGGCGCCCGCGCCGCTGAGCAGGATTAAAGGACGGTTCCGCTGGCAGCTGGTTTTGAAGGGACCACGGCGCGGCATATTAAGAGACGTCATAAAAGAAAGCCTGGCCGTGCTGCAAAAGCTGCGTCCAGCCTTTAAGCCGGCCGTTAATGTTGATATTAACCCGCAGGGGATGCTATAGATTTTTAAAAAGGAGGATATTTTTTTGGCGGTTTATAAAATTGTTGAGATAGGAGACGAAATCCTTAAAGAAAAGGCCAGGGAAGTACCGAAAATAACACCGAACATCATGAAGCTTTTAGATAACATGGCTCACACGTTGTATAGCGCCAAGGGCCTAGGCCTGGCTGCCCCGCAGGTGGGCGTTTCCAAAAGGGTGATCGTGATTGATGCGGGCCATGGACTGCTGGAGCTGATTAACCCTGAGATCTTAAGTTCCGCCGGAAAGGAAACCGACACAGAGGCATGTCTTAGTATTCCTGGTTTTATAGGAGAAGTCACCAGGGCTTCCTCGGTAAAAGTAAAATCCCTTGACCGGAACGGCAGGGAGCAGGTGGTAAAGGCTAGAGGTTTGCTGGCCAGGGTATTTCAGCATGAAATTGATCACCTGGAAGGTATTCTTTTTATCGACCGGGCGGAAAATGTAAGGAAAATGGACCAGAAAGAGGAATAGGGAGTAAGCATGCGGGCTATATTTATGGGTACACCGGATTTTGCGGTGCCTTCATTCAAAGCTATGGTAGAGGCGGGACATGAAGTTGCCGCTGTTGTAACTCAGCCTGACCGCCCCAGGGGCAGGGGGAAGAAGGAAGCGCCTCCCCCGGTCAAGGAAGCGGCGCGCTCTTTAAATATCCCGGTTTTTCAGCCTTCACGCATTAAGGATCCTGATTTTATCACTTTGCTGGAAGGGTTGTCCCCGGATGTGATTGTGGTGGTTGCTTTCGGTCGCATCCTGCCGGCTGAAATCCTGTCTATCCCCAGGCACGGCTGTATCAATGTCCACGCCTCCTTGCTGCCAAAGTACCGGGGTGCCGCTCCTATTCACTGGGCGGTTATCAACGGGGAAAAGGAAACGGGGATCACCACCATGTACATGGATGAAGGACTGGATACCGGTGACATGATTCTGCGGGAAACAATTCCCATTGACGACTCCGATACGGTGAGTTTGGTCCATGACAGGTTGTCCCTGCTGGGAGCGCAGGCGCTGGTTAAAACCCTTTATTTGATCGAGCGTGGACAGGCTCCCAGGCTGCCCCAAACCGGCACTCCCATCTACGCGCCCATGCTGAAGGCCGGGGACGAGCTGATTTTATGGGACAGACCGGCGCGGTATATTTGCAACCGGATCAGAGGCATGAACTCCTGGCCGGGAGCACGTACCACTTTTTCGGGCAGGGTGCTTAAAATATGGAGCGCGACGGCGCTGGAAGACGACGGGACCGCCGGCAGACCCGGCCAGGTGCTGCCTGGCGGCGGCGCCGGCATTATTGTCAAAACCGGCGACGGCCGGCTCAGCATTGCCGAGCTTCAGCTGCAGGGCGCCAGGAAACTCAGCTCAGCTGATTTTTTGAGGGGTACCCCTGTCGCCGCAGGTACAATCCTGGGCGAGACCATACCGCAGTGATTGGGACGTGGGAAGTGAGACGTGGGATCCAGGTATTCCTCTTGGGTCTTTGAGACAAGGGGACGGTTCTCCTGTCTCAAAAAAAAGGCGTAATCTATAAGTCGTAAGGCGTAGGTATAAATGCAACTCTTTTGGGGTCTTTGGGGCTAAAAACTTGTTAGGAATGAAGGATATGCCTACACCCACAATCTAAATCGCAATTATGCATGAAAGTTACATGGGTCAGAGACTCTAAAGCATTACAGGATATACCGACATCCGACGTCTGACGACTGACGTCCAAATTATACCGACATCCGACGTCTGACGACTGACGTCTGGAACTACGCCTGTGGAGGCGATACTTAGTGATTGTCAGAAATTTTTTGCCTGTGCGCAAGAGGTTGTTTATCGGGCTTTTAGGCGTCAGCATCCTGTTCGCCGGACTTCTGCTTACGGGAATATGGTACCTGGCATTGAATCCTGAAAGAACAATATTTGACCAGATCCTCCTGATCATCCTGGCCGGGATGCTGGTCGGCGGCATGGTGGTAGCTGCGTTCGGCATAGGTGGTATTGTTTTGACCATAATTTACTCAAAGGATATTACACCTTTGCACGGGCCGATGCGGGTGGCGGTAAACCTTTTCTTCCCCATCGCCCTGGTTATAGGCAGGATTTTTCACATAGATATTGATAAGATTAAGTGCTCTTTTGTTGAAGTAAACAATGACCTTGTTAAATCCCGTGAGCTGAAATTAGTACCGGCTCAAATTCTCCTGCTGGCGCCGCACTGCCTGCAAAATAGCGAGTGTCCTTATAAAATTACCATTAACATAGACAACTGTCACCGCTGCGGGCGTTGCCCGGTTAACGATCTGCTGAACTTGAGGGATGCTTACGGAATTAAGGTCGGTATGGCCACGGGAGGAACCCTGGCCCGCAAATTTGTGCAAGAGTATCGCCCCCGCGCCATTGTCGCCATCGCCTGTGAGCGCGATCTTACCAGCGGCATCCAGGACTCGAACCCGATCCCGGTACTGGGGGTCACCAATGAGCGCCCCTTTGGACCCTGCCTTAACACCCAGATAAAAATGCCCAAAGTGGAAGAGGCGGTTCGTTACTTTTTAATTGAGAAAAGCAGGGTAGCCGGGACAGACCACAGGATGCCTGATTTTAGACTTCAGTAATGAATATTTTCGCTGCGATCTGGTTTTAAAACACAGTCTAATTGTGGATAATAATTGCAGTGATCTGGAAAGGGTGGGTTTGTTGCCTGAGTTGTCCGCGAGGGAAATGGCTCTGGAAGTCCTTAAGGCAGTTGAAGAGGAGGGCGCTTACGCCAACCTGGCCTTGAATTACATCCTGGAAAAAAACCGGCCCGGTAAACTTGACCGGGCTTTTGCCACTGAATTAGCTTATGGCGTCCTGCGTTCCCTGAACACCCTGGACTGGGTCCTGGGTCAGTTTATCAAAAAGCCTTTAAGTTCACAGACACCGGCCGTAAGGAACATACTCAGGCTTGGCGTCTACCAACTGATGTTTATGGATAGGGTTCCCCCATCCGCCGCCTGCAACGAAGGTGCTGAAATGGCGCGCAGGTACGGGCATGCGGGAGCGGTGAAATTTGTAAACGGGGTCTTGCGCAATGTTTCACGCCGTAAGGACGGCATCACATTTCCGCCGCTTGCTGACAACCCGGCCAAACACATATCTTTGAAGTATTCCCACCCGGTCTGGATGGTGGAGCGCTGGCTGGGGGAATTCGGCATCGAAGAAACCATTTCTTTATGCCGGGCCAACAATGTGCCGGCCCCCAATACGGTGCGCGCCAATACCCTGAGGATTAGCAGACGGGAGCTGGCGGAAAGCCTGAGAGGGGAAGGATTGACGGTAAGAGAGACCTCTTTTGCGCCGGAGGGTTTAAAAATCGAAGGTTTTTTCTCGTTAGGTTCCCTTGCTGCGTTTAAGGAAGGTTTATTCCAGGTGCAGGACGAAAGCTCCATGCTGGCCGGCATAGCACTGGCGCCCGCGCCAGGGTCGACCGTGCTCGACGCCTGCGGCGCTCCCGGTGGCAAAACTACTCACCTGGCCCAGTTAATGGAGAACCGGGGCGAGATCCTGGCGGTGGATATTCATCCGCACAAGCTGGACCTGATCAAGGAAAACAGCGGCCGCCTGGGAATCGCCATAATTAAGGAATTAGCCGGTGATGCCAGGAAACTGCCGGAGAGATTCAGTAACTGGGCTGATTTTGTTCTGGTTGACGCCCCCTGCACCGGGCTCGGAGTTCTGAGGCGCCGTCCGGACGCGCGCTGGCGTAAAGAGCCCGGCCAAATCGCGGAACTGGCTGGTTTGCAGGCTGAAATTCTGGACGGCGCCGCCTGCTGTGTCAAGCCAGGCGGAGTGATGGTCTACAGCACCTGTACCATTACCCGTGAGGAAAACCTGGGGCAGGTTGAAAGCTTTCTGTCCAAACACCCGGACTTTAAAATGGAGGACCTGACCGCACTGCTGCCGCGCGAATTGGATTATGACAGCAGCCTGGGACGGGGCTACGTGCAGATACTGCCCGGCTGGAATGAAATGGATGGGTTTTTTATCGCCAGGATGAGAAAAAAAGGGATCGCATTCGATAATGGAGAATAAAGAAGATCTAAAGTTAAACTTAAAAGACCTGACCCTGCCCCAGCTTGAAAGCTTTGTCACAGGTCTGGGAGCCGAGAAATACCGGGCCAGGCAAGTGGCGGAATGGATATTTGGCAAAGGCGCCGCTTCTTTCCGGGAGATGACCAACCTGGCCGGTGATTTCAGGGATATGCTGGAGTCCAGCGCATGGGTAAGCCGGCTGGAAATCGCCGCAAAGGTGCAATCCAAGCGGGGAGACACTGTAAAGTATCTCTTTGCTCTTAACGACGGGCAGGCGGTGGAAAGTGTTTTAATGAAGCATGACTACGGCCACTCCGCCTGTGTGTCAACCCAGGTGGGCTGCCGTTACGCCTGCCGCCTCTGCGCCTCGGGACTGGGAGGTTTCATACGCGATCTGAGCGCCGGGGAGATATACGACCAGGTTCTCGCTATGCAGCGGGACGGCGGGACCAGGGTCAGCCATGTTGTGCTGATGGGTTCCGGCGAGCCGCTTGAAAATTACGGCGCGGTAATGACCTTCATTAGAAACATTACAGCGCCATATGGTTTAAATATAGGGGGCCGCCATATTACCATTTCAACCTGCGGTCTTGTTCCAGGGATCAGAAAACTGGCCGGAGAGGGACTTCCGCTTACACTGGCTGTTTCGCTGCATGCGCCTAACGATAGTGACCGGGATTTGCTGATGCCCATTAATAAAAAGTATCCGTTAAAAGAACTGATCCCGGCCTGCCGTGATTACGCCCGCGCGACCGGCAGGCGTGTGACATTTGAGTATGCGCTGATAGCGGGAGTAAATGACAGCGGGGGGCATGCGCTGGAACTGGCGCGGCTTTTGTCCGGCGTGCTGTGCCATGTGAACCTGATTCCGGTTAACCCGGTTCCGGAAAGAGGTGTGGAGCCTCCCGCCAGGCAGCAGGTGAAATTATTCAAAACGCTTGTCGAGCAGGGCGGCCTCGCCGTCACTGTCAGAAAAGAATTTGGCGCGGATATCGGCGCCGCCTGCGGTCAGTTAAGACGGAGAGTGTTGGGACGGAGGTGAGCTCAATGCGCATGTTTTCAGGATTGGAAGGAAGCCTTGAGAAATATATAGAAGGTTTTTTCAAAGACAGTTTCGGCGGAAGCATCCAGCCCGCGGAAATAGCCAAGAAGCTTGCCAGGGAGATGAGAGACTGCAAGCGGGTAAGCATTAGCAATATATATGTGCCAAACGAGTATGAGGTGCACCTTCACCCTTCGGACTATGAAAACATTGCCACTTTCTCTACCTTGCTTTCTGAAGAGCTTCAAGAATATGTGCGGCAGAAAGCAAATGAAAAGAAATATACGCTGACCGGCTCCCCGGTGGTAAAGTTCGCCATGGATGAAATCGTGACTCCCGGAAATATGAGGTTGGAGTCGGAGTTCAGCGAGGCGCCGTCGGAAGAGAGGAAAACTGTTGCACCGAGAGAAACTCTTGAACATACACAGCGCTTTACTCCTATTAAAGAGGGGGCGCGACCGGAGACGGTCCCCCTGGTTTTCGCTAAACTTCAGGTGAACTCCGGACCTGACCGGGGTAAAATATTTAATCTAAGCGGTGTTTCAATGATGATAGGACGCCGTAATGACTGCGACATAGTGCTGACAGATGACAGTGTTTCACGCCATCATGCCCGCCTGGAGCTGCACCGGGGCAGCTATACAATCTTCGATCTGGGCAGCACCAATGGCGTCAAAGTCAACGGTGTTAAAATAGCATCCAGGGTGCTTGAACCTGAAGACGTAGTAAGCATAGGCGCCACAATATGCGCTTTTAAGGTGGAATAAGGTTGTTCGCAATTTTTTTAGCATTACTACGGTACATCTTTTTAGTATTTTTACTTCTTTTTATTTTTGGGCTGGTTAGATGGATGATTAACGACCTCAGGAATGAGCCTCATCCCGCTGGTTTGCCGCCGGAACAGCCCCAGGAAAAGAAGAAACAGGGTGAAAAAGCCGGTGGCAGTATTATCGTCGCTGACAGCCCATTGCCGGAGCTAAGGCCGGGAGATTCTTTCGGCATAGGGCGGGAAATGGTTATTGGCCGAAGCGGCAATAGCGATGTTGTCATCAATGATTCATTTGCTTCAACCAGACATGCCAGGGTATACGTAAAAGACGGGCAGTACTGGCTGGAGGATCTTGGAAGCACCAATGGCACTTTTTTAAACGGGGTGCAGCTGAAAAAACCGGTTGTACTTGTGGATGGAGACGGATTAAAGGTAGGCGGCGTTACTTTTCAATTTGTGAGGTGGGGGCATGAAGTGGTCTTACATAACTGATACAGGATTAGTCAGGGCTTTAAATGAAGACAGCCTGTGCCTTTCGCCTGAAACAGGTTTTTTTGCGGTGGCAGATGGCATGGGCGGCCACAGGGCCGGGGAAGTTGCCAGCAGAATGGCGCTTCAGATCTTACAGCGTGAATTGGACAAACGGCTCAGCCGCGGTGAAAAGCCGGAGGACGCCCTTGTTGATTCAATAAAGGGAGCAAACACTTCAATATATGAGAAGTCTGCTCAGAATCCTGAGTGGGCGGGTATGGGCACTACCATAACAGCGTGTCTGAAGCTTGAGAATGAGGTTCTAATCGGCCAGGTGGGCGACAGCAGGGCTTACCTGTTGCGGGGAAATGGGATCACCAGGCTGACCGAGGACCATTCTCTGGTGCAGGAAATGGTTAAAAACGGGGGCATCACTGAGGAAGAGGCTTTTGTGCACCCGCAGCGAAATGTATTGACCAGGGCGCTTGGGACAGGACCTTTTTTAGAAGTTGACCTGTATCGTGTAAAAGTGAACCCGGGTGATCTGCTCCTGCTCTGTACCGACGGTCTGACCGGTTACCTGCGCCAGGATGAACTTTTTGATACTGTCAGCACCGCGCCGGATCTGGATACAGCTGCAGGCAGGCTGTTAAAAAAAGCCATCCAATCCGGCGGCGCCGATAATATTACAATCATCCTGGTGGAGTTATAAGCGATTTCAATCGAACATCGACTGAATTGGCACTCCCCAAAATAGTTTGTGCATTCGTATATATTCTTAATGGAGGACAATAAATGATTTCCGGGAGTTTCGGACAGCATCACATTTCGTCTTCGGCGATCTTGAGGGCGACCGGAAGCCGCGTAATTGAGCGCAACCTACTCCTGCTGGCAGCGCCGTTTACTTTGGCCGGCATGCTGGTACTCTACCTGGGTGTGCCCCAGGCACGCGGCCACCATGCGCTGCTTGTGGGACTGGCCACAGTCACCGCCTTTTTCCTGGTGCATCTGTATTGGAAAAAGATTGGATACAAGGGGGACAGTTTTTTATTACCCATCACAGCTGTCCTGTCTTCTACCGGTCTGGTTTTTCTGTACAGGCTCAATCCAGCCTACGGGATGCGCCAGTTTGCCTGGATTTTAATAGGATTGGGCGTGCTCCTGCTAACCTCAAGACTTTTGGTTGATTTCCGTTTTCTGAGTGACTATAAATATATATACGCTCTGGCCGGTCTTATCGCTCTGATCCTGCCTATATTTTTCGGACAAGAACAGGGTGGCGCGAAAAGCTGGCTGGACTTCGGCCTGTTTCAGTTCCAGTCCTCTGAGTTTGTAAAAATACTGTTGGTGCTTTTTCTGGCAAGTTATCTTGTTGAGAATAAGGCTGTTTTAACTGCCGGGACAAGGAGTATCGGCAGGCTGTCCATTCCCGGACCACAGGAGTGGATACCGCTGGTGGCCATGTGGGGGGTTTCGCTGCTGCTTCTGGTTTTTCAGAGGGACCTTGGTACGGCATTGATTTATTTCGGCACCTTTCTGGCTATGGTTTATGTCGCAACTGCCCGTGTTTCATACGTGATTTTTGGCCTGGGGCTTTTTATGGCCGGGGCGGCGGCAAGTTACCACCTGTTTGGGCATGTGCGGTCCAGAGTGGCGATCTGGCTGAACCCCTGGCCATATGCCGACACCGCCGGGTACCAGCTTATCCAGTCCTATTTTGCCATTGGCTCGGGCGGGGTGCTAGGCACCAGTCTCGGTCAGGGATATCCTGGCTTTATCCCCCTGGTACACTCGGATTTTATATTTTCAGCCATTTGTGAAGAAATGGGCCTGCTCGGCGGCGCGGCGATAATAGTTTTATTTATGATTTACGTTTACAGGGGTATCAAAATTTCCCTGAACACCAAGGACGAATTTGCCGCTCTTGCCGCTTCGGGGTTTACAGCTCTTTTGGGGCTGCAGGCATTTATCATCATTTCCGGGGTGACAGGGCTGCTGCCTTTAACAGGTGTAACCCTGCCATATATTAGTTACGGCGGCAGTTCGCTGGTGGCTAACTTTATTCTACTGGGGCTTCTGCTGAATATCTCCCACGAGGCAGCCGCGGACTTATGAAAAATAATATTTTAAAACTGGGAATTCTAATGCTTGGGCTGTTTTCGATCCTGGTCGTTTACCTTTCGTACCTTCAGGTGATCAGAGGGCCCGCCATTGCCGCTAATACCTATAATCGCCGTTTTCAGGAATATGAGGCACAGGTCCTGCGCGGCACTATTTATGATGCTAAAGGTGCTGTCCTGGCCAGGACTGAGTTTACAGACGGCAGGGGCAGGCGTGTTTATCCAAGGGGACGTGAAACAGCTCATCTGATAGGATATATCTCGGAACTGTATGGCAGGGCGGGTCTTGAATCCACGTATGACCGCTATCTCCTGGGGAGGGAAGGAGCCGACCGGATTAGGAACTATGTCAATAAGATTCTTGACAGGCAACAGTCCGGTGGGGATATGGTCCTCACCCTGGACGCTAACCTGCAGGAATTGGCTGTGGACTTGCTGGGCGGCCGGCGGGGAGCGGTGGTTCTTATCGATCCCAGGTCTGGGGCGGTGCTGGTGATGGCTTCAAGCCCCAGCTTTGACCCCAACAGGCTGGACAATATCTGGAGCAGTCTGGTTGCGGATGAGGCCGCGCCCCTGATTAACCGTGCCACGCAGGGTGCCTACCCGCCGGGATCGACTTTCAAGGTCGTAACCGCTGCCGGCGCGCTGGCTGAAAAGCCTGATCTCGCCGCAAAGACGTTTAGCTGCCCTGGCTTTATTGAAGTTGACGGTTACAAGCTTATGGATACAGACGTACACGGCGAAGTGGATATAAAAAAAGCGCTTGCCGTTTCCTGCAACACTACTTTTGCCCAACTGGGTGTGGATCTGGGGCCGGACGGTTTTGAAAAAGCCGTAAAGGCTTTTGGCCTGACCCAGGATCCCGGACTGGGGGTGCCGGCTCGGCCGGGTACAATAGCCCCAACCGATAAGCTGCACCCAACCGAGCTGGCCAGCAGCGCTATCGGTCAGGGCGAGGTTCTGGTAAGCCCGCTGCAGATGGCTTTGGTGGCCGCGGCTGTAGCTAACAAAGGTGTAATCATGCGCCCTTACCTGGTGGATACCGTTAAGGATTCAATGGGTGAGGTGATACTGCAAACATCTGGACGCAAATGGCTGACTGCCACCTCTCCGCAAATTGCGGGGATTATCAAAGAGGGCATGCTTGAGGCGGTGCGTTATGGCACCGCGACAGCAGCCGCTGTGCCCGGGATGCAGGTTGCCGGGAAGACCGGCTCGGCGCAGAACCCGCACGGCGCTTCGCATGCCTGGTTTATTGGATTTGCGCCTGCCAGCCAACCAAGTCTGGCGGTGGCGGTAATTTTAGAAAACGCGGGCTCTGGCGGTGCGGTCGCCGCTCCTATTGCGGGACGCCTTATAGCCGCGGCCGCCGCCAAGGGATACTAATTGGGACGTGAGACGTAAGACGTGAGAAGATGCAGGTGCGAATTTATTCGCACAAAAAGCCTGCGGGTATAGAGGATCAGATCTTGATAAAGACAATAATGTCCGGATAAATCCAGACCTACAATGAGACGTAAGACATTGAGAATTGTCTAGTCGTAAAGATTAGTGTTTATATAGACAAACATAGGGATATAAAAGTGGGACACAAAGACGGAAGTGGGGAAAAGTAAAAACTTCGAGACCAACAAGGAATGCCTGTCATACCCACGACTCACGTCTCACGACCCACGACTCAGTTAACTATGGATTTGAGGTGAATGTGATTGATTGGGAAACTCTTGGGGAACCGGTATGAACTTTTAGAGCAGCTCGGCGGCGGGGGAATGGCCATTGTTTACAAAGGCCGGGACACTTTACTAAACCGGCTGGTAACCGTCAAAATCCTACGGCACGAGTTTACCTGTGATGAAGATTTTGTAAAGCGGTTTCGCAGGGAGGCTCAAGCTGTCGCCAGCCTTTCCCATCCAAACATAGTCAGTATTTATGACGTTGGGCAGGAAGGCGAAGTCCATTACCTGGTTATGGAATATGTGGAAGGGGATAATCTGAAAAACCTGATCAGAGGGCAGGGTGCGCTGCGGGCTGACAGGGCGATTGAAATTGCCCGCCAGATAAGTGAAGCCCTCCAGCATGCTCATGAAAACAATATTGTGCACAGGGATGTCAAGCCACAAAATATTTTGATGACTAAAGGGGAACGGGCCAAGCTGACTGATTTTGGTATCGCCAGGGAAGCCACAACAGCCACTTTGACCCAGACTGATACAATAGTCGGTTCGGTTCATTACCTCTCTCCCGAACAGGCGAGGGGTGAAACCGCGGGACCACGGTCCGATATATATTCCCTGGGGATAGTGTTGTATGAGATGGTCACAGGCCAGCTGCCTTTTCAGGGAGAGACGCCAATCGGAGTGGCTTTAAAACACATCCAGGAAAGTCCTCCCCGCCCTTCCAGCATTAATCCCGCCGTATCCCCCGGACTGGAGAGGTTAATCGCCCGGGCGATGGCCAAAATTCCTGCTGACCGCTACGAAACAGCCAGGGACATGGCAGCGGATTTGGAAAAGATAACAGTGGGTGTCGCCGGGGAGCCCAGGCAGGACGACGAGTTTGCCACCAGGGTAATCCCTACGGTTTGGCCCCAGCAGGAGAGCCTCCAAACTGAGGTGGGGGGCAGGGCGCAAGCTGGCCGCCGGCCGGCCTGGTTTTGGGTGTCCCTGATCGTTCTCGGGCTGATCATTGCCGGGGCGGTAGGTTTTTGGTTTTATCTGAACGTTCCGGAGGTAAAGATGCCGGATGTTATAGGAGAGACGCAGGAAGACGCCGAGGGCTTGCTTCGCTTACAGGGTATAAAGCACGTCCAGGTTAACAAGAGCGCCCACCCCTCTGTTTCGCAGGGACAGGTTATCTCTCAGGACCCGGAGCCTGAAACAAAAATTAAGGTTACCCGTACGGTAACCCTGTCTGTCAGCCTGGGTCCCGAATGGCGTGATGTTCCCAATGTGATTGGCCTGCCGGTCAATGATGCGAAAATCAAGATCAATAAAAATGATTTGAATGTTACTGACCCTGTGCAGGAAAGGTATAGCAATGATCCCGTAGGAATAGTTATGGATCAAGATCCAAAGCCTGGAGAAAGATTGTCAAAAGGTGACGGTGTTATGCTTTTCGTCAGCAAAGGCCCTCAGCCTGTAGTACGCCAGGTGCCGGATCTGGTCGGTATGACCGTTGATAAAGCCAGTACGGAACTGGAAAAATTAAAGTTGAAACTTGATTCAAACGTAAAGAAAGCCGCGAGCACTAATTATTTCACCGGACAGGTGATAAGTCAAATCCCGGCCAAGGGAACAGAGGTTCAAGAAAACTCCTTGGTACAGGTAACAGTAAGCAGCGGCCCCGGACCGTCTGAGAAGGCAGCACGGGTTGAGGTCAGGATTCCGACTGATAATAAGACCTATGAGTTGAAGATTGTGGTTAATGACGCCAAAGGAAGTAATAATTTCTATATTAACACGCACGATGCGGGGGAAAAAGTGGTGAAAGAAGTTCCATACTACGGGAAAGCGGTAATTCAAGTCTATTTAGACAAAAAATTGTATGGTGAGCAGAGTTTTGGATAGCCTGGACACCCTGATTGAAGGATTAGTGGTCAGGGCTTACGGGGGTTTTTATTATATACATGACGGCGAGACAGAATGGGAGTGTTCCCTGCGCGGTCGCTTGCGTCATGAAAAACAGCAGGTGCTGGTCGGTGACCGGGTGGAAATGAAACCTGGCTCTGAACATAAAGGTGTTGTTGAAAAAGTGCTGCCCCGCCGGTCCTTGCTTAAGCGACCCGCGGTGGCTAACGTGGACCAGGCGGTGATTGTATTTTCATTGCGGGAACCTGACCCCACTCCGGGGCTGTTGGAGCGCTTTTTAATCTCAGCCAGGTTAAATCAGATTGAACCAATAATTTGTTTTAACAAGGTCGATTTAACCAATGAGGTTCAGATTGAACTTGTGTCCCGCTACCAGAAAACCTACCCTGTAGTTGTTACCAGCGCCAGGACCGGTGAAGGACTGGAGCGTTTAAGGGAGTTGCTGGACGGGAAGATTTCCGTTTTCGCCGGACCTTCCGGTGTTGGTAAGTCATCGATCTTAAATACCTTAATGCCCGGTCTCAGGCTCAGAACAGGCGAAGTAAGCGCCAAGCTTAAAAGTGGCAGGCATACTACCCGCCATGTTCAGTTGATCAGCCTGCCGCAAGGTGGATTTGTGGCGGACACACCTGGTTTCACCAGCCTGGACCTGCCGGACATAAAGCCTGAAGAGCTGCCTGGCTTTTTCTCTGAGATTGTGGACTATGAAAAGGGATGCTATTTTACCAGCTGCCTGCATTTCAAGGAGCCGGGCTGCGCGATCAGGGAAGCCGTGGAGGCTGGCGAGATCGGGGAAGCCCGTTACCGTCAGTACCTGGAATTTTTAGAGGAACTTATGAATAGGAGAAAGTATTAAATGACAGCAGTTAAAATAGCTCCTTCGATTCTCTCCGCAGATTTTACCGCTCTTTTGCAGGATGTTTTAAAAGTCGAAGAGGCTGGCGCCGAATACCTCCATATCGATGTTATGGACGGTCACTTTGTCCCCAACATAACTGTCGGCCCTCTGATAGTTAAAGCACTGAGGCCAAAAAGCAATATGCTTTTTGATGTTCACCTGATGATCGAAAACCCCGGTTTATATATAGAGGAGTTTATCCAGGCCGGCGCTGATCTGGTCACGGTACACGCGGAGTCGGTCAATCACCTGCACCGGATTGTGTCGCTGATTAAAGAAAAAGGCGCCAGGGCGGGTGTGGCGCTGAACCCGGCCACTTCACCAGCGGTTATTGAATACATTCTGCCGCTAGTGGATTTAGTGCTGTTGATGACGGTCAACCCCGGCTTTGGCGGCCAGGCCTTTATACCTGAGGTGCTGCCCAAAATCACAACTGTCAGAAAGATGCTGGAAAGGTGTGGCTCAAGCGCGGAAATCCAGGTGGACGGCGGTATTAACCGGGAAACCGCGGCCGGCGTTGTTAATGCGGGGGCTAACGTTCTGGTGGCGGGCTCGGCCATTTTCGGCAGTGGTGATATCGCCGTGGCGGTGAGGCAGATCAGAAAGGCGGCGGAAGGTGGTGAGGGTTAGTGGCTGTCTTTAAGTGCGCGGCATGCGGGGCGGTGGTGGAAGCCCGCTGCAAGCCCGGCAAGTGCAAGAATTGCGGTGCGGAAAAGGATAAAGTGAAAAACAAATATAAAAAAAGGGTCTGTTATTCATCATAACGACCTTTTTTTGTTGATCAGGCTTGACATAATAATCGTTAAATTGTAATATATAGATAATAAGATAGAGGTGGTTCATATGAAAGTTGAAAGTAAATATGCGAAAAAGGCGGAACTGCTTAAAGCGCTGGCTCATCCGACCAGGCTTTGCATTGTGCACGGGCTGATGGAGAATGAATGTAATGTAAACAAGATTACAGGATGCCTGGAAATGCCCCAGTCGACAATTTCACAGCAGTTGGCAATACTGCGAAGTAAAGGAGTAATTGAAGGACGGCGCACTGGGACCGAGGTTTGTTATTCGGTAAGTAATAAGAAGGCCAGGGAAATCGTCAGCCTTCTGATGAATGATTAGCAAAGGGGGAAAACAGCAGTGAAATCTGAAAAAGTTTTGATTATCGGCGGTGTTGCCGCCGGGACTAAAGCGGCGGCAAAAGCCAAACGGGAAAACCCTGATTTAAAGATTGTGATTTTGACCAGGGATCGCCATGTGTCCTACGCGGGTTGCGGACTGCCTTATTATCTGGGTGACGTGATTAAAGAAGAAAAAGAACTTCTGGTCAGACGGCCGAAAGATTTTTTGATTGATTACGACATTGAAGTTATCACAGAAATGGAAGCGCTAAAAATCATCCCTGAGGAAAAAACGGTTGTTGTGAAGAGTTTAAGTACGGGAGACATCAAGAATTTTGAATATGACAAGCTGGTCCTGGCAGCCGGCGCCTCTCCGTTTATTCCTCCGGTAGAAGGAAAAGGACTGGGCAATATCGTTACCGTGCGAACGGTCACAGAAGCCACCGCCATCAAGAACCTGATCAACGAGCAGGGTATACGGGAAGCGGTTGTTGTCGGAGGCGGCATGATCGGGCTGGAAGTGGCGGAAAACCTTTTGCTAAGAGGGATAGGCACAACCGTTGTGGAACTGGCCTCGCATATCCTGCCCCCCTATGACGCTGATGTGGCGCTGTATGTGCAAAAATATCTTGGCGAAAAAGGAATTAAGATTTTAACCGGTACCGCTATTAAAGCTTTCGAAGACAACGGACAGGGGAATGTTGGGGCGGTTATAACAGGCGCCGGCACGCTTGCAGCCGATCTGGTGGTCCTTGCTGTGGGCGTGCGGCCAAATGTGGATCTGGCCAGGGAATGCGGCATCGCGCTGGGAACCACCGGGGCCATCGCGGTTGACGAGAGCATGAAGACCAATATTGAAGACATCTACGCTGCTGGTGACTGCGCCGAAAATATGAACCTGATCACAGGCAAGCCGGTCTGGTACCCCATGGGATCTACCGCCAATAAGACTGGCCGGGTTGCCGCCATCAACTTTGCCGGAACGGCACATAAAGACACCATGAAAGGTGTTTTAGGAACATCAGTTTTAAAGCTGTTTGAGCTTAACGTGGGCAAAACAGGGCTTTCGGAAAGAGACGCCAGAACTCTTGGCTACGATGTTGAGACAGTCCTGGTTCCGGCTCAGGACAGGGCTCACTACTATCCCGGCAGCCATATGATTGTCACCAAGCTTATAGTAGACCGGAAAACTCACCTGGTGCTCGGAGGGCAGATCTATGGCGAGGGTGTGGTGGACAAGCCGGTGGATATACTGGTCACGGCAATCACCTTCGGATCTACAGTTGAGCAGTTGGCCAAACTGGACCTGGCCTACGCCCCCCCGTTTTCAATGGCTATGAGTTCAACTATCGTAGCCGCTCACGTAATGATAAATAAATTGCAGGGCCGGTTCTCCGGTGTTTCACCACTTGCCCTGAAAGAAAAAATGGAAGCCGGGGCTGTATTGGTTGACGTCAGAACTAAGGATGAGTATTTTATCCGCTCCATACCAGGGTCAATTAACATTCCTTTGCGGCATGTGGTTGACCGCGCCGGAGAACTGGACCGCAACCGGGAGATTATCATCAATTGCAAGGTTGGTCTGCGTTCTTACATGGCGTCATTGAAATTAAAAGGATTGGGCTTTGAAAAAGTAAGCATACTGGAAGGCGGCCTGATCGCTTACCCGTTAGAAACTAAATAGGAGGATTTATAAAATGGCTGAAAAGCATATTAACGCGAGAGGTTTGCAGTGTCCCGGCCCCATCGTGCAGATTTTTAAGGAGGCTCAGGCCTGTGCTGTTGGAGATATTTTATGTATTGAAGTAACTGATCAGGGCTTTAAAAAAGATATTGCCGCCTGGTGCAAAAAAACAAAAAATGAGCTGCTCTCCCTGGAAGAAGAAGGTGGAGTGATCAAAGCCAAAATCAAAAAGTGCTGAAATGTCGCACTGATTAAGTGGAGGGCTTTTTATGAGTGAAAACAAAAAAACCATTATAGTGTTCAGCGGCGACCTGGACAAAGCCCTGGCTTCCTTTATCATCGCCAACGGGGCCGCGGCTATGGGCAATGAAGTGACCATGTTCTTTACTTTCTGGGGCCTCAACATTCTGAGAAAGCCGGAAAAGATTAGAACCAAGAAAAGTTTCCTGGAAGCCATGTTTGGCTGGATGATGCCGCGCGGGGCGGGGAAGCTGGGACTTTCCAAAATGAACTTTGGCGGAATCGGAGCCATTATGATGAAAAGCATCATGAAGCAGAAGCAGGTAAACACCATTCAAGAGCTGTTAGAATCAGCCCAGGCTTTAGGAGTGAAGATGATCGCCTGCACCATGTCGATGGACGTGATGGGTTTTAAGGAGGAGGAATTAATCGACGGGCTTGAATTTGCCGGCGTGGCCACCTACCTGGGCGAAGCCGACGAAGCCAATGTGAATTTGTTTATTTAGATGAATGGGGACAGGTCATTAACTTATTTACTATCTTTTGTATTTTTTTATGGAAAGTAAATAAGTTAATGACCTGTCCCCCTACCTATGTTATTTTATTTCCAGACTACTTACCTCCTGCAGGTCATCAATCTGGTTGGCTTTGAGCATCCGCTGGGATAAAGTGTAGAGGGTATCGTCAATATAAACGATGCGTTCGATGTCTTTCTCGCTGTTATACCAGTAGTTGCCGGCTTTCAGGTAATCTTCGCCTGACAGGTGGGTGATCCTGCCTTTCAGGGTAAAACCGCTGGCCAGGTCAATGTTGTACACATAGGCTCCCTGAAAAGTAAAGGTGCCGTATTCAGGTACAGTTGATCCGGAATTATAGCCGTCTCCTTTTACTTCCATCACCGTGACTGGAAACGCCAGCAGGTTTTTATCTTTCGCAAACAACAATGCTTTATGGTTGCGCAGGAGTTCAGAGTCAGTCCCCCTGTCCCCGATATTGGCCCTGAACATTTCCACCGGGTTGCTCACATCGCTCACATCAAAAATAGCCATCTTCATTCCCATATAGAAAGCCATGCTTTCACCCGGGCTGCCGTTCCAGCCGTTGCCGCTCATTTCCACCGTATCTTTTCCGAAACCGATAATATGGTTATCGTCATAAGGGTGGAGGTAGTCGCTGTAGCCGGGTATTTTTAGCGCGCCAAGTATGCCTGGGTGCTGCGGGTCTGTTAAGTCCAGGACAAAAAACGGGTCTACGGTCTTGAAGGTTACAATATAGCCGCGATCCCCCGTGAACCTGACGGAATAAATCTTTTCGCCGGGTGCGATGCCCTCGATTTTCCCCACTACAGCAAGGCTACTGTCCAGTACGTACAGGTTGTTTTGCGAGGTGTATGCACCGGCGCGCCAAACATCACCGCTGGTGGTTGCGATACGGAAATACCCCTCATGTTCATCCATTGAAAACTGGTTCAAGATGGTGCCTGGCGCCTCGCCGCTGGCGGCATAACTTAGCTGCCCTTCGTTTATCTGGAATTTGTAAATCTTAGTTTTGCTCATGTCCGTGGGCGGCATAATATCAGCAAACGGCTCTCTATAATAGCTGTAACCGGTTACCGCAACGTAAAGGTTTTCGGTTGAGGCATAAACATTCTGTCCGGAGCCAAGGAAGCTGGAAACATTAGCTTTTTCATCCGGCTGGTCTAAATTAAGGCCGGCTACCATGAGGTAGCTGGGCTCAACAAAATCAGGGAAACATCTGATACTGGGGTAATCAATTTCATTGAAATTGTCGCTGACCACCGAATCCCGGTATAGGGGTTTGGGTTCTTCTATTTCCCTGCCGGGATAGAAATAAATATTTTTATTGGCTATCAGGTAAAGCGACTGACCTACTTTACGCGAAGAAACATAATTGCCGTTTAGTTCCAGTTCACGCTCTTGTTTAATGCTTGACTTGTCCTCGATATTGTAAATGACAGCCTTCACCATTTCCCTGTAGTAGTTGTAAGGAGGCATTATTTTTAGCCCTGGCGAGGCGCCGTTTTCACTATATAACGGGTGAATACCATAGGTGCGGGTGCTGCCGATTACCACCAGGTGGTTGTCGTCAACATACATCTCTTGAGGAGAAAAATCTTTGCCGGTATAGTTCAGGACGCTAATAACTTCCATATCTTCGGGAGGAGCGGCCCTGGCTATGATTATCCTTTCCCGGTTAACCTGATAAATGTATGTTCCATCAGTCTTAACAATATCGGCTTCATCTACTCCCTCAACCTGGGTATTGGTTTTAGAGTAATCTGCCGCGTTGGTGTCTGACAGGCCCGCCCCGGCGGTGGGCGCCGCCGCGGTTGATTTTGACTCCTGCGCCGCTCTTGGTGGGGCGCTGCCAACTACTCCCGGCGCAATGGCCATGTCATTCATAATACCAACTCGGGTAAGGACTTGTGATTTTTCCAAAAGGTCTTTCAAGTTCTCATAAGTTCCCACAACAGGCAAAACGTCCTGTGACGGCTGGGGCAGATTTCCCGGCGGTCCGATTAAAACGGCCTTAACCGCTCCATCCCAGCCGACAGAGTAGCCAAAGGCTTCCGCTATGTACCTGGCGGGCAGGTAGGTCCTGTCGTTGCGCAGCACTGGGGCCACATCCATGGTAAGCGGCAGGTCATCTATGTAAATTATGTTGCTGCCGGTTGCCAGGCTGACAGTGACATCATCCCGCACCAGGGTTAACGTGGAGGAAGAGGAGTTCCAGATTATTTTGTCCTCCGGTACTCCGAGAGCCAGGGCGAGATAGCGGGCAGGCACAAACGACCGCCCGTTTTCAATAAATGGCGCGGCGTCCATAGATTTTGCCTGACTGTCAGTGACGTATGTTCTCTGGTCTATAATGAAAGTGGCGGTATGATTTGGCTCAGCGTTTGCTCCAGGGTGAGACCTGAAAACTAAGAAGGTGGTCATTGTCAGCAAAATAATTCCATAAAATATTATTTTTCTCATTGGCAAAACCTCGCTTCCAACTATTTATTTATTAGTTTAGACGCGAAAATTATCAATCTGGTTCGTTTTACCATGAGAAGGAGTGATTTTTATAATCCAGGAAAAACTTCTGTTTTTTTGGCTGGGTTGTTATTATTCCGGGTTGTTATTATAATGGAATACGGGTGCCAATTACTTTTATTAAAAGGTGAAATAATCATGGAAAATATAACTAATTCCCCTCTGCATATCGCCCGTTACATCACCATAGCCATGGATATGGCGGAAAGAGTTACTAATGGGGCCTATAAAGAGGGGCAGAAGATATCGGGCCGATCAACTTTAGCCGGGCTTTACAATGTTTCACCTGAAACTATCAGGAGGGCGCTGTCTCTTTTGCAGGAAGCGGGCGTGGTCAAGGTGGTTCCCGGAGCCGGTGTGCTTATGAATTCGGTTGAAGCGGCAAAGGAATATTTAGCTGAGTCCAGCCAGTATCAAGTTATCAAAGAAATGCACGAGCGGCTGACCAATTTAATCCAGGAAAGGAACAGACTAAACTCGGATATTGAACATCTGACCTCGGAATTGCTGGATTATGCTTTAAGCCTGCTGTCATCAAAACATAGGATATAAAAAGTTCACAGTATTAAGTGCTTATGGGAAATAATAGCAATAATAATGCCACCAGCAATTGACATTTGCTGATGGCATTATTATTCATTATAATTATTGCACCAATAGTTACCCTAAAAAGATTTTACATCGTAGAATACACCGGCATGACGGGAACGCAATTTCTCCAATTAAAATCGTCATCTATGAAATAAAAATAGTCGAAATATATAGGAGATTGTTATATATTACCAATGCATGCATATTGGTAATACGGCCACTTTGGCCCTTGATGTTACAAATTAGTGAATTCCTAAATTTTCATGCAACCGGTGGACATCATAGTCTTTATTTATACCTTTTTTTGTTAATCCCTTTCAACGTTTGAAAAATTTTAGGACTCGCATAGAAATTTCAAGCAATTTTAAGTTAAAAATAGTTTATGCTAAAAATCTGGTCTGATTTTTGCTTAATAATATTTCATAGATTTGGTAGATTGTGGGGTAACAAAAAGAAAAAGGAGGTTTGCCATGATTAGCAAAAATGTCAACTCCAACAAGGCTAATAAAAATGATAACCCTTACTTTTTTACCATAAAAACTTCGGGAGATTTTGATCCTATTGGCAATATGGGAATTTCAGAAGCTCGGCGCGTCGCCAGCGAACTGGAACAGGTTATTGAGACCTCCCACGATGGCATATTTATCATCGATGGTGGAGGTATAATTCTAATGGTAAACAGTGCGTGGGAACGCATTTGCGGCATAACGAGGGACTTTGTTGTGGGGAAAAACGCCCAGGACATGGTTGACGAAGGGTTTTGGTCTGAATCTGCCGCTATTAATGCACTTAAGACTAAAAAAGAAGTTACCATAATGTTAAAAATGACAAGGGGAGATAAGTTAGGCCAGAAAATCATGGCCACAGGAATACCGGTTTTTTATGATAACGGTAATATTAAAAGAGTAGTTGTAAATGTAAGAGATATCACCGAAATAGTCAATCTTAAAGATCGATTGGATGAAACACAACAGCTAAATGTAAAATACGCCGCTGAGCTGGAACAGATGCGTATCCAACAGGTAAAAAACGATAATATTGTCGCCTGCAGTTCAAAGACTAAAAAAGCGCTGGAAATGGCGGCGCAGGTTGCTAAAGTAGACTCAACGGTTCTGATTACAGGTGAATCGGGGGTTGGCAAGGAAATAATCGCTAACTCAATCCACCGTCTAAGCAACCGCTCTAAAGGACCTATGATCAAGATCAACTGCGGCGCTATCCCGGAAAATTTACTGGAATCGGAACTATTCGGCTATGAGCCAGGAGCCTTTACCGGGGCAAACAAACATGGAAAACCGGGCATGTTTGAATTAGCGGAGAGGGGAACTTTGTTTCTTGATGAGGTTGGGGAGTTGTCTTTGAACCTTCAGGTAAAGCTGCTGAGGGTTTTGCAGCATCATGAAGTATCAAGAGTGGGAGGACTTAAGCCTATTCCGGTTGATGCCAGGATTATAGCGGCAACCAACAAAGATCTTATGGAAATGGTCAAGCTGGAAAGGTTCAGGGATGACCTGTATTACCGGCTCAACGTTGTAACCATTGATGTCCCTCCCTTACGTGAGCGCAAGGAAGATATACCCCTGCTTACGGTGCACTTTTTAGATAATATCAACAAGAAGTATAATTTTAACAAAATCTTTTCTTCCGAGGTCATTGACAGGTTTCTAGAATACTCGTGGCCGGGAAACATCCGGGAACTGGAAAATGCAATTGAGCGAATGGTTGTAATGACAAATGAAAAGGAAATCCAATCACAACACCTGCCGTTGACAATAAGAAATAACGTTCATTCCGAGGTAAACGTTGATTTCCCCGAACATACATCTTTAAAAGATGCTCTTGATGAGTTAGAAAAGCAGATGATTAAACAAGCTTTAAAAAAGCATGGAAGCACAAGAAAGGCTGCCAGGGTTTTAGGGGTTGATCAGTCTACGATTGTGCGGAAATCCCAAAAATACAATATTACAATAAGTGAAGATGACCCCAAAAATTTATAATTGAAGAAAATTTATTTATCATAATGTTTGTATATGTATTATTGCATCAGTGATGTTTTATTGACAAGTGTTTTTAAAATCTGCAATCTCGCATGGTAACTAACCGGATAAAGATTCATTAAGCTTTACGTAATGGATGGATGCATCGGCGTAAAGCTTTTTTTGTTATAGATATTGTTGCCATGATTAACTATATCTGCCATCTTCCGACATGATTTTGATAACTGATGTTATTAATCATCGCTTGATGGCAATGTGCATATCATTTCAACCAGGATCTATAGGCATCATGCCCACTGTGATGAGTTTTAGCATCAGAGTGGGCATTTCTTTGTTTTCAGATTAAATAATTTTTAAATGTCCAGAAAGCAGTGGCACAAGATTTGCAGAGATTATAGTCAGATTGTCCAAACCGG
>Ga0265296_1001526_pt1 | contig 26370 bp, 25 predicted proteins | sample MunlanPumphouse1_FD_189073 | JGI IMG/M metagenome (GOLD analysis project Ga0265296, IMG submission 189073) | Groundwater microbial communities from a municipal landfill in Southern Ontario, Canada - Pumphouse #1 | ecosystem: Environmental > Aquatic > Deep subsurface > Groundwater | place... | reverse complement strand
CCCGGGGCGCTGGACCGCACCGTCGGCCCCGACGGCGGCCACGCCAGCCGCAGCCCGGAAGCCGGGCTGGAACTGCTGCTCGACCTTCTGACGCTGGACGACGCCCTGCCGCAGGTCTCGGAAGCCACGCCCGAACCGGTCCGCGTCGCGATCCAGCGCCTGACCCACGCCTTGCGCCTTCAGACCCTGCCGGACGGTCGGCTGACCACCCTGCAGGGCGGGGGGCCCTCCACCATCGCCCGGGTCGCCGCGGCGCGCGCCCATGACGACGCCCACACGGACGCCGCCAGCGGGACGGTCGCCGGCGTCGCCCGCATCCGCAGTCCGCTGCTGACGGTGGCCACGGATATCGCCGCCCCCGCGCGCGGCGCGTGGTCGGGCGCGGCCTGCGCCCAGCCGATGGCGCTGGAGATCGTCTGCGGCAAGGACCGGATCGTCACCGGCTGCGGCTGGACTCCGCGCGCCGCCGATCGCCAGGGCCTGCGTCTCGCCCCCGGCCACTCGACCCTGACTCTCGGCGACGGTTCGACCGGCGAACCCCTGGGCGGCTGGCGCGGCGAGTTGCTGGGCCACCGTCTGGTCGGCCGGCCGCTGCACGTCACGGTCGATCAGCGCGACGGCGAGGGTGCGGTCTGGCTGGAGGTCGAGCACGACGGCTGGGTGCATGACTACGGCCTGCTGCACCAGCGCCGCCTGTATCTGGACCAGCGCCTCGACGAACTGCGCGCCGAGGAGCGGCTGCACCCCGCGCCGGGGCAGAAGGAGGTGGTTCGCGCCATCGCCGCCCCCTATGCCGTGCGCTTCCAGCTGGAACCGGGCGTCCAGGCCTCGCTGGCCCGCGACCGCCGCTCCATCCTGCTGCGCGGCCATTCGGGCCGGGGCTGGTGGTTCCGCACCGACGGGCCCGACGTGGCCATCGAGCCGTCCGTCCATATCGACGAGGGCCTGACCCGGCGATCGCTGCAGATCGTCGTGCGCGGCTCGGCCCGCACTGATTCCGAGACCAAGATCCGCTGGAAGCTGAGCCCCGCCGGCGCCGGCGGCGATCCTTCCTGATTCTTTGCCCTTGAGACGAAGGGTCGCCGCGACCATCTGGCGACTGCCGCGTTACGCCTTTCCGACCACAGGACCGACCCCCGAAGGACGACCATGAGCCTCGCCGACCCCACCGCCCTGCCCGACGACCTGATCAAGGAGGGCTCCGACGCCGGCTTCATGGCCGACGTCATCGAGGCCTCGAAGATCCAGCCCGTTCTGGTCGACTTCTGGGCGACCTGGTGCGGGCCGTGCCGGACCCTGACGCCGATGATCGAAAAAGCCGTGCGCGCCGCCGGCGGGGCGGTGAAACTGGTCAAGATCGACGTCGACAAGAACCCGGCCTATGCGGGCCAGCTGCGCGTCCAGTCGATCCCGACCGTCTACGCCTTCGTCAATGGCCAACCGGTCGACGGCTTCCAGGGCGCCGTGCCCGACAGTCAGCTGAAGGCCTTCATCGACAAGCTGACCGGCGGCGAGAGCGCCAGCTCCGACATCGAACAGCTCCTGTCCCTCGGCGAGGAGTCCCTGTCGCTGAACGACCTGGGCGGCGCGGCCCAGGCCTTCGCCCAGTTGCTGACGCTGGAGCCGGACAATCAGAAGGCCATCGCCGGCATGGCGCGGGTTTATCTGGCCGACGGCGATACGGACCAGGCCCGCCAGACCATCGCCATGGCCCCGCAGGACTCGAAGGAGCCGACGGTCCAGAGCGTGCGCGCCCAGCTGGCCCTCGCCTCCGCCGCCCCGACCGGGGCGGCGACCGAGCTGGAAGCCCGCGTCGCCGCCGATCCGGCCGATCATCAGGCCCGCTACGACCTGTCGCTGGCCCAGGCCGCCGCCGGCGACCTGACGGGCGCGGTCGACAGCCTGCTGGCCATCGTCGCCGCCGACCGGGAGTGGAACGACCAGGCCGCCCGCAAGCAGTTGCTGGTCGTCTTCGACGCCGCCGGCGCGGCCTCCGACATCGCACGGGACGGTCGCCGCCGCCTGTCCTCCATCCTGTTCGCATAGGAGGCGCGGGTGGCGCAGGGATATGTCAAAGCCGCCGACCTGCCGCAGGTCATCCCTGTGTTCCCGTTGCCGGGCGCCATCCTGCTGCCGCGCGGCCAGCTGCCGCTGAACATCTTCGAACCGCGCTATCTGAACATGATCGACGACGCCATGGCCGGCGACCGGATCATCGGCATGCTTCAGCCCCAGTCCGGCTCGCCCCGCCTGCCCGGACTTTCGCCGATCGGATGCGCCGGCCGGATCACCAGCTTCGCCGAGACCTCGGACGGCCGCTATCTGATCACCCTGACCGGCTGCGCCCGCTTCCGTCTGGCCAGCGAGCTGCCGGCGCAGACCCCCTATCGCCAGATTCGCGCCGATTTCACCCCGTTCGAGGACGACCTCAGCGCCCCGCCGGAGGACGACATCGGCGTCGACCGCGACCGCCTGCTGGACGCCCTGCGCGCCTATCTCGAGATGCGCGGCCTCGACATCGACTGGGACACGGCCGAGACCGCCCCGCCCGAGGCCCTGATCAACAGCCTGTCGATGGCCCTGCCGTTCGAACCGCCCGAGAAACAGGCGCTGCTGGAAGCCGTCAGCCTGACCGACCGTTCGACCGTCCTGACGGCGCTGCTGACCATCGACGCCGCCAGCGACGGCGAGGGCGAAACGCCGGTGATGCAGTAAGGGATGAGGGATGAGGGATGAGGGTCGAGGGATGAGGCCGCTGCTACAGCCAGGAGCCTTCTTCCTCATCCCTCGACCCTCATCCCTCATCCCTGTATCTTCCCCCCATGTCCGACACCTTCCACACCCCCGCCTCGGTCGATCCGCGCCTGCTGGAGGTGCTGGTCTGTCCCGTCACGCGCGGCAAGCTGACCTATGACCGCGAGCGCCAGGAGCTGGTGTCGAAGGGCGCCAAACTGGCCTATCCGATCCGCGACGGCGTGCCGATCATGCTGCCGGAAGAGGCGCGCACGCTGGACTAGACCGCCTCGCCCCGGAGCAGCCGCGGCAAATCCCCCGTCGCGCCGCCGGCCTCGTGCATGAAGGCGCGGCGCAGGGGGGCGATGCGGTTGACGGCGGCGATGCCCAGACCCCGCGCCAGCCGCACCGGCGCAAGATCATTCGAGAACAGCCGCACGAAGGCGTCGAACCCCGCCGCCAGCGCCGCATTGTCGAACCGCCGCCAGCGGGCGTAGCGGTCCAGCACCGTGTCCGAGCCGATGTCCTCGCCCAGCCGCATGGCCTCGATCAGCACCTCGGCCAGGGCGGCGGCGTCCTTCAGCCCCATGTTCAGCCCCTGGCCCGCGACCGGATGCACCCCGTGGGCGGCGTCGCCGATCAGGGCGATGCGCGGCGCGGTCAGGGCCTCGGCCAGCTGCAGCGACAACGGATAGACGAAGCGCGGGCCGACCACCGTCACATCCTCGAGGAAGTCGCCGAACCGCCGCATCAGATGCGACTGGAAGGCGGCGTCGGACGCGGCCTTCAGGGCCTCGGCCCGGCGCGTCGTCTCGGTCCAGACCAGACTGGCGCGCTGTTCCGTCAGCGGCAGGATGGCGAACGGGCCCGAGGGCAGGAAATACTCATGGGCGACATTGCCGTGGTCCCGCCCCAGGGACACGGTCGCCACCACCCCGCTCTGGCCATAGCCCCAGCCGACGGTTTCAATGCCCGCAGCCTGTCTCACCGCTGAGCCACGCCCCTCGGCGCCGACCACGAGCGGGGCCTGAAGCCGGGAGCCGTCGGCCAGGGTCACCGTCGCCAGACCGGGCCCGCTCTCGACCCCGGCGACGGCGGCGGGAGCCCTGATCTCGAGTCCCGCCGCGACGACCGCCTGGGCCAGCGCCATCCGGATGCGCCGGTTCTCGACCATGTAGCCGAGCGGCTCGCCGTCGGTGCGGTCGCCGATCTCGTCGGCGTCGAACCGCAGGAAGGCGGAACCGGCCGGCCGCGACGCCGCCCCCGGACGGCGCCCGTCGGTGACCAGGATCCGGTCCATCCGGCAGGCGTGCGGCCGCAGCCCCTCGCCCACGCCGAGGGCGTCCAGCATGCGGAAGGTCGAGAAGGCGATGGCCGTCGACCGGCCGTCGAACGCCGGCGCCAACTGCAGGGAGAAGGGCTGGGGATCGACCAGCACGACCTTCAGCCCGCCCTGGGCGGCGGCCAGCCCGAATGTCGCCCCCACCAGCCCGGCGCCGGCGACGATGAGGTCATAGTGTTCTGTATCGGCCATTCCTCCTTGTCGCGCCGCGATTGAGCGAGGTCAAAGCCCTCTCGCGACTGCGGCGCTATGGCTCAGGATGGAGGTCGGCCATGAACAGACGGAATCTGCTTCTGGGCGCCGGAGCGCTGGCCGTGGCGGGCGGCGCCGGTGTCGCGGGATGGCGCGCCTCGGTCGGGTCTGTCGCCGACTACGACCGCTATTCGGACCGGCTGCGCGCGGCCATGCCGCCCGATCCGGCGATGGCCGATCTGATCCGTTACGCGACCCTCGCCGCGAACGGCCACAACACCCAGCCCTGGCGCTTCCGCATCAAGGGCGAGACGATCGACATCCTGCCCGACCTCTCGCGGCGCACGCCCGTGGTCGATCCGGACGATCACCATCTCTTCGTCAGCCTCGGCTGCGCGGCGGAAAACCTGCGGATCGCCGCGACCGCGACGGGACGGCCCGGGGCGCTGTCGATCGACGACGCCGGGGCACGCTATGTCTTCGACCGCGGATCCGCGCGGACCGATCCGCTGTTCGCCGCCATCCCGGCGCGCCGGTGCAGCCGGACGCTGTATGACGGCCGGCCCGTGCCGAACAGCGACCTCGAGACCCTGCGGCGGGCGACGGACACGCCCGGGGTGCGGCTGGTGCTGCTGACCGATCGGCCGCGCATCGACCAGGCGCGGGACCTCGTCGTCGCCGGCAATGAGGCGCAGATGACCGATCCCGCCTTCATGGCCGAGCTGAAGCGCTGGCTGCGGTTCAATCCGGGCGACGCCATGCGGACCGGCGACGGCCTGTACTCGGCCGCCAGCGGCAGCCCGATCCTGCCCGCCGGCCTCGGCGGGATCGCCTTCGACCGCTTCTTCGCCGCGGCGGCCGAGAACGAGAAATACGCCCGTCAGATCGATTCCTCGTCCGGTCTGGCGGTGTTTCTGGCGGAACGCGCGGACCCGGCGCACTGGATGACGGTGGGCCGGGCCTGCCAGCGGTTCATGCTGGCGGCCACGGCGCTGGATCTCCGCTGCGCCTTCGTCAACCAGCCGGTCGAGGTCGCCGGGCTGAGGCCGGCGCTCGCCGACCTTGCCGGTGAAGCCGGACTGCGGCCGGACCTTGTGCTGCGCTTCGGCCGGGGGCCCGTCCTGCCCTTCGCGCCCCGCAGGCCTGTGGCCGCGGTGATCGTGTGAACCCGGGCGCCGGGGCCGCTGGTAAATGACCCCTTAACCCTGCCCGGGTGACAACAGCGGGTCTGTTCGACCCGTCCGGAGTTCCCCGCCGCATGTCCGCCGCCCTCGCCATCGGCCATCGCGCCTTCGAGAGCGCCCGCATCGTCTGGGGCGCGCCCATCGCGATCAAATTCCGCGGCGTGCTCCAGGCCCTGCTGGCCGCCCTGCTGCTGGTCGCCCTGATCTCGTGGAATCCGGCCGACCCCAGCCTGAACGCCGCCTCGGGCGCGGCCCCGACCAACTGGCTGGGCCTGAACGGCGCCCTGTTCGCCGACCTGTTCATGCAGTCGCTGGGGCTGGCGGCCTTTCCCGCCGTCCTGCTGCTGATCGCCTTCGGCCTCGCCTCGGCCATCGGCGACGTCATCCAGCAACGCCTCAAGCCCACAGCGCTGAAGACCCTGTCGGCCGCGGGCGGGGTGCTGGCCCTGTCCGCCGCCCTCTCGGCCCTCGCCCCGCCGGCGGCCTGGCCGCTGGCCGCGGGTCTCGGCGGCCTGTGGGGCGACGCCATCGTCGGCCTGATCCGCATGGCCTGCACAGCCCTGCGCATCCCCGGCGCCCCGATCATCGCCGGCGTCCTCTTCTTCCCCATGGCCCTGTGGGCGGTCGGCTACGCCATCGGTCTGAGACTGGCGGACGTCGGCGACGCCCTGCACTGGGCGGGACGCCGCCGGACCGCCGCGCCCGCACCCGCCAGAGCCCGCCCGGCCGCGGCCAAGGCCCCGCCCCGACCACGCCCGGCGCCCGAGCCCGACGACTATCCCACGATCGGCCTGGACGCCCCGGCGGATCCGCCGTGGAACGCCCCGGTCCCCGCCCGCGAGGCGCCCGAGCCGAAGGTCGCCGCCGCCAAGGCGCCCAGGGCCTCGAAGCGCGAACTCGACGACAGCCAGGTCGCCTTCGACTTCGCCCGCCCTTCAGGCGGATTCGAACTGCCGCCGCTGTCGATGCTGACCAAGCCCGCCAAACGCGTCGCCTCGGTCGATGAGGAGGCGCTGAAGCAGAACGCCAAGATGCTGGAAGGCGTGCTGCAGGAGTTCGGCGTGCGCGGCGTCATCGACCAGATCCGTCCCGGCCCCGTGGTCACCCTGTACGAACTGGTGCCCGCGCCGGGGGTCAAGCACGGCCGCGTCGTGGCCCTGTCGGACGACATCGCCCGCTCCATGTCGGCCCGCGCCTGCCGCATCAGCGTCGTGCCCGGTCGCAACGCCATCGGCATCGAACTGCCCAACGCCAAACGCGAGACCGTCTATCTGCGCGACCTGCTGGCCTCGACCGAATACGACAAGCCGGCCCACCTGCTGCCCCTCGCCCTCGGCGAGACCATCGGCGGCGAGCCCTATGTGGCCGATCTGGCGCGCATGCCCCACCTGCTGATCGCCGGCACCACCGGCTCGGGCAAGTCGGTCGGGGTCAACGCCATGATCCTGTCGATCCTCTACCGGATGACGCCGGCCGAGTGCCGCTTCATCATGATCGACCCCAAGATGCTGGAGCTGTCGGTCTATGACGGCATCCCGCACCTGCTGGCCCCCGTCGTCACCGATCCGAAGAAGGCGGTCGTCGCGCTGAAATGGACCGTTCGCGAGATGGAGGACCGCTATCGGCGCATGTCCAAGCTCGGCGTGCGCAACATCGCCTCGTACAACGAGCGCGCCCGCGAGGCCGTGGCCAAGGGCGAGCATTTCGAACGCACCGTCCAGACCGGCTTCGACGACCAGGGTCGCCCGGTCTATGAATCCGAGAAAATCCGCCCCGAACCCCTGCCCTTCCTGGTCGTCGTCATGGACGAGATGGCCGACCTGATGCTGGTCGCGGGCAAGGATGTGGAGGGGGCGGTGCAGCGTCTGGCCCAGATGGCCCGCGCCGCCGGCATCCATCTGATCATGGCCACCCAGCGTCCCTCGGTCGATGTCATCACCGGCACCATCAAGGCGAACTTCCCGACCCGGATCTCCTTCCAGGTCACCTCCAAGATCGACAGCCGCACGATCCTCGGCGAACAGGGCGGCGAGCAGCTGCTGGGCCAGGGCGACATGCTCTACATGGCCGGCGGCGGCCGCATCACCCGCCTGCACGGGCCGTTCGTGACCGACCAGGAGGTCGACGAGGTCTGCAAACACCTGCGCGGCCAGGCCGAGCCCGACTACCTCGACCTGATCACCGACGATCCGGACGGCGACGGCGACGCGGCCTTCGACGACGAGGGCGGCGGGGGGTCGGGCGACGACCTCTATGACCGCGCCGTGGCCGTGGTCACCCGCGACCGCAAGGCCTCGACCAGCTACATCCAGCGACGCCTGCAGATCGGCTACAACCGCGCCGCCTCCCTGATCGAGCGGATGGAGCAGGAGGGCGTCGTCAGCCAGGCCAACCACGCCGGCAAGCGCGACATCCTGGCGGGACCGCCGCCCATGGCGTAGGCGCGCTACCGCTCGCCGCGCGGCGGCTCGCTGCTTGAGCGCTTTTCCGGTTTTCGGAACCCGCGGCGATGAACGGCGCTTCATTCCGCCGCCGGAATATGGTCAGGCTCGGGCCATGCCCGCGCCTTTCGCAGTCCGCATGACGGCATGATCGACAACCATCCCGAACGGGAGAAGACCCTCTATGACCGTCTCACGCCGCGCCTTTGCTTTCGGAACCGCCGCCATCACGGCGTTCGCCGCCCTGCCGGCCGCCGCCCAGACCGGCCTTTCGGCCGAGGACCGCGCCGTCGTGGCCCAGGCCCAGGCCTATCTGCAGAACATGACCTCGGCCCAGGGCAATTTCGTCGAGACCTCGGGCGCCCAGCGCCGTGAAGGCCGCTTCTGGATTCAACGCCCGGGCAAGATGCGCTTCGAATACACCGCGCCGGCCGGCCTGCTGGTCGTGTCGGACGGCTCGAACGTCAAACGCTACGACCCGCGCCTGAACGTCTTCCGTCAGGTGCCGCTGGGCTCCACGCCGCTGTCGACCTTCCTCGCGCGGACCGTGCGTCTGGATCAGGGCGTGCGCATCGACCGCGTCACCCGCATGGCCTCGGGCGCCTTCGCCATCACCGCCCGCGACAACCGCCGGCCCAACGACGGCTCGGTCATCCTGTCCTTCGCCGGCAGCCCCCTGCGTCTGCACGAGTGGACCATCACCGACGCGCAAGGCGGCCGCACCCGCACCCAGCTGACCACCCTGCAGCCGGCGCCCGGCCTGGCCGCCAGCCTGTTCCAGCTCAGCGACCCGACCCGCCGTCCGCGCCGGAACTGATTCCCGCAGCAGGCGAAACCGCGTTTGACTTTTTTCGCCGCCCGTGGCACTTTCGCCACAGGTCGGCGGGAGCCGACCGGACCGCTACGGATTTCATCCCCTTCCCGGCGGCGAGAGACGAACCTTCCAGCGCCCGGTCTCCTGACCGGGCGCTTTTTTGTGGGGCGACGAAGTCGCCTGGGGCGCTATCGCTCGCCGCGCGGCGGCTCGCTGCTTGAGCGCGGTGTACGGGACGCGTCTGGCTGCTAGAGCCTTCACCATGCTTCGCATCGCCACCTGGAACATCAACTCCGTCCGCCTGCGCATCGACCAGGTCGCGCGCTTCGTCGAGGAGAGCGGAACCGACGTCCTGTGCCTGCAGGAGATCAAATGCCTCGAGGACCAGTTTCCCCGGGGGGCCTTCGAGGCCATGGGCATGCCCCATCTGAAGATCGGCGGCCAGAAGGGCTGGCACGGGGTCGCCATCGCCAGCCGCAAACCGATCGGCGAGGCTCCGAAATTGGACGTCTGCCGCGAGGGGCACGCCCGCTGCGTCTCGGCCATGGTCGAGGGCGTCGAGATCCAGAATTTCTACATCCCCGCCGGCGGCGACACGCCGGACCGGGCGGTGAACCCGAAATTCGATCACAAGATGGACTTCTACGAGCGTCTGACCGCCGAGATGGCGGGCCGCGACAAGCAGCGGCCGCTGGTGCTGGCGGGGGATTTCAACATCGCCCCGGGCGAGAACGACGTCTGGAACCACCGCTATATGTCGAAGATCGTCAGCCACACCCCGCTGGAGGTGGAGACCCTGCGCCGGCTTCAGGCCGCGGGCGGGTTCGCCGATGTCGTCCGCGACCAGTTCCCCGAACCGCAGAAGCTGGCCAGCTGGTGGAGCTATCGCGCCGCCGACTTCCGCAAGTCCAACCGCGGCCTGCGCCTCGACCACCTCTGGACCTCGCCCGGCCTGACCCCGGCGGTGGCGGCCGGCACGGCGCGCATCCATGACGCGGTGCGCGAATGGACCCAGCCCAGCGACCACGCCCCGGTCACGGTCGATCTGGACGTCTAGAAGGGGAAGAAGACCGGAATGGCGACCATGGCCGCCGCCCAGGTGATCAGGTTCAGCGGCACGCCCACCCGCACGAAATCCATGTAGCTGTAGTTGCCCATCTGGAAGACCAGCACATTGGTCTGATAGCCGAACGGCGTGGCGAAGGCGGCCGAGGCGGCCATCATGACGCAGACCAGGAAAGGCCGGGGATCGACCCCGAAGCTCTCGGCCAGGGCCACGGCGATCGGGGTGATCAGCACGGCGACGGTGGCGTTGGACAGCAGTTCGGTGGCGAACAGGGTGACGCCGTAGAAGATGATCAGGGCCCCCATGGGCCCGAGGGGCTCGACCACGCCGATCAGGGCGGCGGCGCCGGCTTCCGCCAGTCCCGTGACCTCGATGGCCGTGCCCACCACCACCATGCCAGCGATCAACAGCAGGATTTCGGGCCGCAGGCCGGCATAGGCTTCGTCGGCGCTGATCACCCGGATCAGGATCAGCACGACGGCGCCGGCGAAGGCGCTGGCCGCGATCGGCGCCCATCCGAGCACCGAGACCACGATCACCGCCACGAATACCCCGATGGAGGCCAAGGCGCGCTTCGGTTCCAGCGGCCGCTCCTTGGCGCTCTCGTACAGGGCGACGTCGCCCAGGACGGCGTCGCCTGACCCGTCCGGCTGGCTTCGCGCCTCGCCGATCGCCGGCAGGCCGAACCAGCGCCGGCGCGGGCGGGCGATCGCGGTCAGGGCGGCGCGGCGGTCCCGCTCGGCCTGGGCCTCGGCCATGTCGGCCTCTTCCGCGCTCGACACGCGGTCGAGCTGTCGGGCGCCGATCAGATACAGGTACGCGGCGCCGGCCAGGCCGATGGCCAGGCCTACGCCCGTGATGTCGAACAGGCCGAAGACGGGCTGTCCGGCGTTGGTCGCCATGTCGTTGACCAGCAGGTTGGTGGAGGTGCCGATCAGGGTCAGCGTCCCGCCCATCACCACAATATAGCTCAGCGGCATCAGAAACCGCTTGGGCGACAGGTTGAGCGACAGGGCCATGTCGCGCACCACCGGCGCGGCCAGAACCACCACCGGCGTGTTGTTCAGGAAACCGCCAACCGAGCCGCACAGGGCGATCACCAGCCAGATTCCCCGGGAGCCCAGCCGCCGGGTCAGCGCCGTCGCCCGGCGGATCAGGAAGGCGAGGAGGCCGGACAGTTCGATGGCGTAGGCGATGACGAACAGGCCGGCCAGGGCGATCACCGCCGGACTGGCGAAGGCGCCCTGGACCTCCACCGGCCGGACGACGCCTAGCATCAACAGCACCGCGGCCCCGGTCAGAGCCACGACGTCGGCCCGCAGCTTGCCATGGATCAGGGCGGAGACGACACCGGCCAGAACCGCGAGGGCGGCAATCTGATCGAACGTCATGAACCCTCCCTGCTCCTCCGCGCTTGAGTTAGGGGTAGCGGATCGAAGGAGCGGACGGTTCCATGGCGCGAAACATTGGACAGGCGATGCTGGGCGTCATCGGCGCCGCCGTCAGTCTCGCCGCATGCGAACGGCCCGCGCCGACCGTCGCCCCCGGCGCGGACCCGGAGACCGCACCGTCTGTTGGCCAGGAGCCGGCCTCGTCGCCGCCGGTTCTGGCCCGGGCGGAGTTGCTCTCGGCCGTCGCCGCCGCCGCCTCGGACGCGGCCGGCGGGGTCGCCCGAACCGGCCCATCCGGGCTCGGCGGACGCCAATTCAGATTGAAGATCGCATTCGGCTGCCTCGGCGAGGACGCGCCGCCACCGGGTCTGGACCCGGTTCGTGACGGCGTCGCGCGCTGGTCGCGGGCGGCGGATCGAGGAAATTTACGCCTCTCCCTCTCCCCCGCGGACTGGAGCGACGGCGACCCGAGCGGGTCTCCACCTGCCGGGTTCGACGGCGTGGAGGGCGTGTGGATCCCCCACCCGTGGATGATGGGCGAAGGCTGTCCGGCCCCTGGCCTTCCCATGACGGACGAGCGGGTGGCGAAGATCGGTCCGCGGGTGGGGCTGGCAATGTTGCGGGCGGAAGGCGCCTCCCGGCTGGGTCGGGCCGGGTCGGGGGACTTCTCATATAGGGTGCGCGGTCAGGACGGCGCGCCCGCCCCGGCCGACGGCTATCGTCTGGTCATTGAAGGCCGACTGACGGCCTGGGCTGACGGCCGGGTGATCCGCTGCCGCGTCATATGGGCGGACGAGCCACCAGCCTGCGTCATCGGCGCGGCCGTGGACAGGATCGCCTTCGAGGACGCTGCAGGCGTCCGTCTCAGCGAATGGCGCCCCGGCTGATCAGGGCTGCAGCCGGTATCCGCCCGCATCGGTCAGCAGAAGGCGCGCCTGGCCGGGCTCGGGCTCGATCTTCTGGCGCAGGCGGTAGATGTGGGTTTCCAGCGTATGGGTCGTGACCCCGGCGTTGTAGCCCCAGACCTCGGTCAGCAACTCCTCGCGCGACACGGCCTTGGCCCCGGCGCGATAGAGGTACTTGAGGATGTTGGTTTCCTTCTCGGTCAGCCGGACCTTGCGCGCCTTGTCGTCGACCAGGATCTTGGCGGCGGGCCGGAACTCATAGGGGCCGATGCGGAAGACGGCGTCCTCCGACTGTTCGTGGCTGCGCAGATGGGCCCGGATGCGGGCCAGCAGGACGGCGAACCGGAAGGGCTTTGTGACATAGTCGTTGGCCCCCGACTCCAGTCCCAGCACGGTGTCGGAATCCGAGGACTGGCCGGTCAACATGATGATCGGGGTCGAAACCCCGTCCTTGCGCAGCAGGCGGCAGGCCTCGCGGCCGTCCATATCCGGCAGGTCCACGTCCAGCAGGATCAGGTCGGCCCGCACCTCGCGGCCCATGCGGACGCCCTCGGCGGCGGTCGAGGCCTGAACCGGCCGGAAGGCCTCGTGCAGGGCCAGCTGTTCGGCCAGCGCCTCGCGCAGGTCGTCGTCGTCGTCGATGATCAATATGGTCTTGGGCGTGGGCATGGGTACCAGAATGGCGAGCGTCGGCGGTTCCGCCAAGGGTCGGACCGCAAGCGGAGCGGTTTTCAGTCCATAGAGGGTGTTTGCGGGGTGTTTCGTTCCCCGAACAGCGCCGAACCGACGCGAACATGGGTCGCGCCGAAGCGGATGGCGGTCTCGTAATCGCCGCTCATGCCCATGGAAAGGGCCCTCAGGTCATTGCGGCGGGCGATTTGACCCAGCAGGGCGAAATGCGCGTCCGGCGCCTGATCCGCCGGAGGAATGCACATCAATCCCTCCAGGTTCAGGTCCAGCGACCGGGCGCGGGCGATCAGGGCGTCAGCGTCGGCCGGCAGAACTCCCGCCTTCTGCGGCTCGGCCCCGGTATTGACCTGGATCAGCACCCGCGGCCGCTCGCCGAGCTTGGCGGCGGCGGCGGCCAGCGCTTCGGCCAGCCGGGGCCGGTCCAGGGTCTCGATGACGTCGAACAGGGCGACGGCGTCCCGGGCCTTGTTGGTCTGCAGCGGCCCGATCAGGCGGAGTTCCAGATCGGGAATGGCCAGGCGGCGATCCGCCCAGCGCGCCTGCGCCTCCTGCACCCGGTTTTCACCGAACACACGCTGGCCCGCCGCCAGTATGGCGTCGATCGCCTCGGGCGGCCGGGTCTTGGTCACGGCGGTCAGAACGACGCCGTCCGGCGCGCGTCCGGCGGCGCGACAGGCTTGGGCGATACGCCGACCCACGCCCTGAAGGCGGTCCGCGACGCTGGACGCACCGGCGTGATCGGGGGATGAGGAAGCCATGAACCGCTCGGACGCTGAAACCCTGTGGGACGTCGCCCGTGTCCTCGCACGCGACGCCGCCAAAGTCAGCCGGGCGCCGACGTCGCGGGACCTCCCGCCGCTGCTGTTCTTCACCGACCCCGCCCGTACGCCTCGCCCGTGGGAGACCGCGGGGCGGTTGCCCGCCGGGACGGCCGTGGTGTTCCGTCCTTTCGGTCAGGCGGAGGCGCGGGACACCGCCCTGCGGCTGCGCGAAGTGACGGCGGCGGTGGGCGTTCAGCTGCTGATCGGTCTGGACGCCGATCTGGCCGAGGCTGTCGGCGCGGACGGCCTGCACCTGCCTGAACGCGCCCTGGATCAGGCCCGGACACTGTCGGAAGCTTACCCGGACTGGCTGATCACCGGCGCGGCCCACGCCGGTTCCGCGCTTGACGCCCCCCACCTGCACGCCCGGGTCCTGTCGCCGGTCTTCGCGGCGGGCGGCGCTTCGTCGGCGACGCCGCCTCTGGGTTTGGCGGCGTTTCAGGCCCTGGCCGCCGCGGCGGCGTGTCCGGTCTACGCCCTCGGAGGAATCGATGCGAAGACCGCGCGCGACCTCATCGGCTCGGGCGCGTGCGGTCTGGCGGGGGTGTCGGCGATCCAGGCGGCGTTCAGCGCCTGATCAGAAGCGGAAGATCGATTCCAGCCGGAAGCGCGGCGCAGATCGACGTTCCGTAGGCGCTGTCGCCGGATCGGTGTTGGTTTCGGCCAGGCCGGCGGCGGCGCCGACGCGCAGGCGCGGATTGACGCGGTAATAGGCCCCGGCCTCGACGTCGCCGACATTGCTGTCTCGCGTTTCCGGCTGGCTCAGGTTCAGGTCCAGACCCCAGCGGCCGCGCTCGGTGAAACGCAGCCGCGACGGGCCGGCGGCGGCGCGGGCGGACTGGGCCTCGGTCAGGGAGACGGCGGGCGCGCGCGTACGGGCGGCGGTCTGAGCCGACGCCACATCGGCCACAACGAGGAGTGCAATCCCCGCGGCCATTCCAGCGATGACGGCGCTTTTGCTGCGCATGTCCTGCCCTTCACGCCACGACGGGGGTCCCGTCGTGATCACTCCCAGCAAATAGACACCGCTGGTCAGCCCGGTCAACGAAACGGCGCCGCTGTCGCGGGGTTCCCGTCGACTCTCGGGACTCCTGTGGCGCGAGCGTCACGGCCCAAAACACCTGCATTGCGCGAGTGCGGCCCCACCCCCGCGCCCGAAACGCCAGGTCGGGTTCGGCGCGCCTGGCGTGCCGAGGCGGTGAAACCCGCCATCCTCGGGCCCGCCGGAGACGATCAGGCGGCGCCCGCGCGTCTTCGCCTTGTCATCGCCCCTTTTCGCCGTGTTATAGAGCCTCGCTTCGGCGCGACCCATGTTCGGGCGGCCAGCGCGTGCGCGGAACGGGTCCGCGACACGTCTCGATCGAATGGAGTTTCTCGATGGTGCTGGTTCGCGGTGCGACGTTCGCCCTCCTCGCCTCGGGCGTTCTGCTGAGCGGTTGCTCGTCCGACCGTCCGTTCGGACCCACCGTGGGCGACGTGTTCGGCGGCGGCGCCACGCCCGCACGGTCCGCGGCCGCGGCCCAGGCCGGCATCGGCGTCAACGCCTTCCTGTGGCGCGCCACCCTCGACACCATGGCCTTCATGCCCTTGGCCAACGCCGATCCCTGGGGCGGGGTCATCAACTACGACTGGTACACCGACCCGGCCAACCCGAACGAGCGCTTCAAGGCCACGGTCTTCATCCTCGACACCCGTCTGCGCGCCGACGCCCTGAACGTGACGGTGACCAAGGAAGTCCGTGACGCGACGGGCCAGTGGGTCGGCGCCCGCGTGGCGGCCCAGACCGAGACCGACCTGGAAAACGCCATCCTGACCAAGGCGCGCCAGCTCAACCTCCAGAACGCCGGCTAACCCTCCCCGACCCCCACCGCCTCCTTCTGGCCCCGCCTTCAGGAGCGACCCTGAAGGATTCCCGTGGCCCGATACGAGCCCAAGACCGCCGAACCCCGCCAGCAGGCCCGCTGGGCGGCCGCAGACGCCTTCCGCACCCCGACCGAGGGGACCGGCAAGCCGAAATACTATGTGCTGGAGATGTTCCCCTATCCGTCGGGGGCCATCCACATGGGCCATGCCCGCAACTATGTCATGGGCGACGTGGTGGCGCGGTCGAAGCGGGCGCAGGGGTTCGACGTGCTGCACCCCATGGGCTGGGACGCCTTCGGCCTGCCGGCCGAGAACGCCGCCATCGAGCGCGGCATTCACCCGGGCGACTGGACCTGGTCCAACATCGCCGCCATGCGCGACCAGCTGAAACTCCTGGGCCTGTCGCTGGACTGGTCGCGCGAGTTCGCCACCTGCGACCCGGCCTACTACGGCAAGCAGCAGGCCTGGTTCCTGGAGCTGTTCAGGCGCGGCCTGGTCTATCGCAAGGACTCGGTCGTCAACTGGGACCCGGTCGACAACACCGTCCTGGCCAATGAACAGGTCGTCGACGGCCGCGGCTGGCGCTCGGGCGCGGTGGTCGAGAAGCGCAAGCTGAACCAGTGGTTCCTGCGCATCACCGATTACGCCGACGACCTGATCGAGGGGCTGAAGGAGCTGGAAGGCCGCTGGCCCGACAAGGTCCGCCTGATGCAGGAGAACTGGATCGGCCGGTCGAAGGGCCTGCAGATGACGTGGAAATGGGCCGGTGACGCGCCCGCCGTCACGCCGGACGGTCTGGAGATCTACACCACCCGCCCCGACACCCTGTTCGGCGCCAGCTTCATGGGCGTGGCCCCCGACCATCCGGTCGCCCGCGCCCTCGCCGAAACCGATCCCGCCGCGGCCGCCTTCGTCGCCGCGTGCCGCAAGGGCGGCTCGACCCAGGCCGAGATCGAACAGGCCGAGAAGATCGGCTTCGACACGGGGCTCAAGGTCATCCATCCGTTCGACGGCCGCGAGGTCTCCGTCTGGATCGCCAATTTCATCCTGTCGGAATACGGCACGGGCGCCATCTTCGGCTGCCCGGCCCATGACCAGCGCGATCTGGACTTCGCCCGCAAATACGCCCTGCCCGTAATCCCGGTCGTGAGACCTGACGGCGCCGGCGACGATTTCGAAGTCGGAACAGAAGCTTACGTCGGTCCCGGTCGGCTGTTCCGCTCGGACTTCATGGACGGGATGGAGATCGAACCGGCCAAGGCGGCGGCCATCGCCCGCATCGAGGCCGCCGGACAGGGCCAGGGCGCGACCATCTATCGCCTGCGCGACTGGGGCGTGAGCCGCCAGCGGTACTGGGGATGTCCCATCCCTGTGATCCATTGCGCCAAATGCGGCCCGGTCGGCGTTCCGGCCGACCAGCTGCCCGTCGAACTGCCCAGGGACGTGACCTTTGACACGCCCGGCAACCCGCTGGACCGACATCCGACCTGGAAGCACGTCTCCTGCCCCTCATGCGGCGGCGAGGCGGTGCGCGAGACCGACACCCTCGACACCTTCGTCGACTCCAGCTGGTATTTCGCCCGCTTCACCGACCCGACGGCGTCCGAGCCGATCTCCAAGGCGGCCGCCGACAAATGGCTGCCGGTCGATCAGTATATCGGCGGCGTCGAACACGCCGTCCTGCACCTGCTCTACGCCCGCTTCATCTCCCGCGCCCTCTCCGACGCCGGCCTGATGTCGGTGCGCGAACCATTCGCCGGCCTGTTCACCCAGGGGATGGTGGTCCATGAGACCTACCGCCGCGCCGACGGCGCCTGGGTCGAGCCGACCGACGTCGAACTGACCAACGAAGCGGGCAAACGCTCGGCCCGCCAGCTGTCGACCGGCGAGACCCTGATCATCGGCGACATCGAGAAGATGTCCAAGTCGAAGAAGAACGTCGTCGCTCCCCAGGAGATCGTGGAGGGCTATGGCGTCGACGCCGGGCGCCTGTTCGTCCTGTCCGACAGTCCGCCCGAGCGCGATGTACAGTGGACCCCGGGCGGCGTCGAAGGCGCCGGCCGCTTCGTCCAGCGCGTGTGGGCCGAGGTGGACGGGTTCGATCCCGCCGCCGCCGGCGACCCCGGGGCGGACGCGGCCCTGATCCGGGAAACGCACAAGGCCATCAAGGCGGTGTCGGAAGGCGTCGCGGCCTTCCGTTTCAACTCGGCCATCGCCAAGCTGTACGGCTTCATCGCCACCATCCGCGATACGCCGAAGGCGGGCGGCGCGGCGCGGCGCGAGGCCCTGTCGGCCCTGACCCGGCTGATCGCCCCCTTCACCCCCCACCTGGCCGAGGAGTGCTGGACGCGCCTCGGCGAACAGGGGATGGTGCTGGACGCCGCCTGGCCGGACTTTGATCCGGCCCTGGCGGCCGATGACGAGGTGGTTCTGCCGATCCAGGTCAACGGCAAGCGCCGCGGCGAGATCCGCGTCGCCCGCGGGCTGGAGCCGGCCGAGGTCGAGGCCATCGTGATGGCCGACGCCGATGTGCAGGCGCGGCTGGAGGGTCAGACGGTGAGGAAGATCGTGGTGGTCAAGGATCGCATCGTCAATCTGGTGGTCGGCTGATGCGTCGCCTCGCCCTCGCCCTTGTCTCTGTTGTGGGACTGTCCGCCTGCGGCTTCACGCCCCTGTATGGCGACGCCGGCGCGGGCCCGTCGCTGTCGCGGATCGCCGTGACGACCCAGGACGACCGCCTCGGCTATCGCGTCCGCGAACAGCTGGAGGACGCCCTGGGCCGAGACGGCTCGCAGGAGCCGCTGTGGCGACTTCGGGCCACCATTGAACAGTCCCGCCTGCCCCTGGGCCGCCGCATCGACGACACCGCCACCCGCTACGAGTTGACCGTCCGGGGGGCGTGGACCCTCACCCCGGTCGGCGGCGGCGAGGCTGTCGCGGGCGTCGAGACCGTCACCACCACCTATGCCGCCGCCGACCAGCCCTACGCCGCCATCGCCGCCCAGCAGGACGGTGAGGAACGCGCCGCCGCCGAACTGGCGCGCCTGATCCGGCTGGACATTCTGCGGGCGCTTTCGGCCCGGCCTTGAGGGTCGCCCGATGATCCTCGCCAAACGGCCCGAGGTCGACCGCTTCCTCTCGTCGCCCGACCGTGGCGTCCGCGCCGCCGTGATCCACGGCAAGGACCGCTCCGGCGTCGCGGAACGGGCGGGGATTCTGTGCAAGGCGATCACGCCGGATCTGAACGACCCCTTCAACGTCACCGTCCTGACCGACAGCGACATCGACGGCGACGAGGCGCGGCTGGAAGAGGCCCTCACCGCCCTCAGCATGATCGGCGGCCGCCGTCTGGTCCGGGTGCGGCTGGGATCCGAGAAGGCCTCGATCGACAAGATGCTGGCCGCCGCGCTCAAGGCGCACGCCGAGGGCGCCTACAACCCCGACGCCATGCTGGTCATCGAGGCCGGAGCGCTGGGTCGGGACTCGGCCTTGCGAAAGGCCGCCGAAGGGGCTTCGGGCGCGGTCGGCATCGCCTGTTATGAGGATGAGACGGGCGATGTGGCGCGGATGACGCGCGAGGCCCTGGCCGCCGACAAGGTGGGGCTGACGGGCGACGCGCTCGACCGGTTCGTCAGCCGTCTGCCGCGCGAGCGTGGGCTGATGCGGCAGGAGATCGAGCGGCTGGCCCTCTATATCGGCCCCGGCTCGGGCAAGACCATCGATGTGGCCGAGCTGGAACAACACCTCGGGGTCGAGGCCGACGCCTCGCTGCAGGACGCGGCGCTGCAGGCCTTCGGGGGTCGCCCCGCCCCGGCCCAGTCCGGTCTTCGCCGCGCCCTGGCGGAAGGAGAATCGCCTGTCATGGCGGTGAGACAGGCCTCGATCCACCTCGGTCGCCTGCGCCGTATCAATGTGCTTCTGGCCAATGGCTCGGGCGCCAAGGAGGCGGCCAAGGCGGCGGGGGTGTTCTGGAAACAGGAGGCCGAAATGCTGCGTCAGGCGCGCAGCTGGCGGCTGGAGGACCTCGACCGGGTGCTGGACAGCGTCAACGCCGCCGACATCGCCACCAAGACCACGGGCTCGCCCGACCAGCTGATCGCCGAACGTCTGCTGCTGGAAATCTCCGCCCGGGCGAGACGACTCGGGCTCTAGAAGGGCCCGGAAACACCCCCGAAAAGACCGGAGAATTCAGCGACGGTTTCGCGAGGAATTCGAATACGGATCGGAAGAAACGGGAGACACGGACGACAGGCGGGCGAGACCGGCCTCACCCCCTCCGTCACGGCGCGAAGGCGCGCCGCGGAAGGTCTCCCCACGCGTTGGGGAGGAGACGGCTGACTAGCCGCGCTTCGAGGCCTTGCGGAAGGCGGGCTTGGCGAGCTGCAGATTGCGCGCCTGCTGGGCCTTCTGTTCGGCGCGTTCGCCGCCCTGCAGGCCCGCAGGCGTGGCGCCGCCGCCGGCCTTCTTGGCGGCGAGCGCGCGCTTCATGGCTTCGGCGGTGGGATTGCTGGGCTTGTCGGTCATGGGGTCATTCTCGCACGCGGCGGCGCGACAACCAAACCGTGGCTCCGCCGCAGGCCGCATCATCAATCCGGTGATCGATCAGATCGAATCCCGACTCGTCCAGCGCCGCCCGATAGGCCTCGGGCGACAGGCTGGCGTGGTACAGCGGCTCGCCGCGCCATTCCCCGACGCTTTCGTCCGCCGTCGAGCCGCTGGTGAACATCAGCGCCCCGCCCGGCGCGACATGGCGCGCATGGACGGAAAACAGGCCGCGCTGGTCCCCGGGGGTCAGGTGGAAGGCGCTGTGCCAGGCGATGACGCCATCGAAGGTGCGGCCGAGGTCCAGCCCCCGCATGTCCGCGACCCGCCAGTCCTGGTCGGGAAAACGGGCCCGGCACAGGTCGATCAGGCCCGGCGCGGCGTCGACGCCGGTGACGCGCCGCCCCTGACGGACCAGATAGCCGGCGATCGGCTCCCCCGAGCCGCATCCGAGGTCGAGAACCCGCCCATGGGCCGGGACCTGGGCGAGGAAGGCGTCGAGCCAAGGCCGTTCGATCAGCGACCGTCCCCGGTCGGCGTCCCAGTCGTCGGCCCGGCGGCTGTAGAGGTCGATGATCCCGTCGGCCGGACCAGCCATGTCAGCCGCGCATCAGCCGGCGGCACAGGTCGTCCAGCTGTTCCAGCGTGCCGTAGCGGATGGTGATCTCGCCCTTGCCGCCCTTGTCGACCAGCTGGACCTTCAGGCCGAGAGCGTCGGCGAGATCCTGCTCCAGCGCCGCGACATCGGCCGCGCCCTCGCCTGACGCTGCGATCTTCGGGCGCGTCCTGCCCGGCGCGGGGCCTTCAGCGGCGCGTCGCGCCAGGGCTTCGGCCTGACGGACGTTCAGCCCCTCGTCGACGATCCGCTGGGCCAGGACCGCCGGGTTCGGCGCCGTGATCAGGGCGCGGGCGTGGCCGGCGCTCATCTTGCCGTGCCGCACGAACCACAGCACCTCTTCGGGGAGCTGAAGCAGGCGCAGGGTGTTGGCGACGTGGCTGCGGCTCTTGCCGACCACGCCGGCGACGGCGTCCTGGGTGCGGCCGAACCGCTCCATCAGCATCCGGTAGGCGTCGGCCTCCTCCAGCGGGTTGAGGTCGGTGCGCTGGACGTTCTCGATGATCGCAACCTCGAACACCTCGACGTCGTCCATCTCACGGACCACGATCGGCACCTCGGTCAGACGCGCCAGCTGGGCGGCGCGCCAGCGGCGTTCGCCGGCGATGATCTGCCAGACGCCGTCCTGGCCCGGCTGGGACCGCACCAGGATCGGCTGCAGAACGCCCTTGTCGCGGATCGAGCCCGACAGTTCGGCCAGGTCGTCGTTGTTGAAAATCTTGCGGGGCTGTTCCGGATTGGGCTTCAGGCTCTCGATCGGGGCCATGCGGACGCCCGCGGGCGCGGGGGCGCCGTCGACCGGGGCGCTCTCGGCCACCTGTTCTCCCAGAAGGGCGGAGAGACCCCGCCCCAATCCCCGTTGCGGGCCGCGTTGACGTTCGCTCAAGACACTGATTCCGTTCTTCTATTCATAGTCACGCGGCCTGAAGCCGACGGGACTTCTCACGCGCCACCACTTCGCGGGCGAGACGCAGATAGGCCTGACTGCCGGCGCATTTCAGGTCGTAGATCAGGGCCGGCTTGCCGAACGACGGAGCTTCGGCCACGCGCACATTGCGGGGAATGACGGCCTCATAGACCTTCTCCCCGAAATGGGACCGGACGTCGGCCGCGACCTGACCCGACAGGGCGCTGCGCCGGTCGTACATGGTCAGGACCAGACCCTGGATCTCCAGCGTGGGATTGAGGCTCTGCCGCACCATCTCGATGGTCTTCATCAGCTGGGTCAGGCCCTCCAGCGCGAAGAATTCACATTGCAGCGGCACCAGCACGGCGTCCGCCGCGGCCATGGCGTTGAGGGTCAGCAGGTTCAGCGACGGCGGGCAGTCGATCAGGACGTAGTCATACCGGGTCTGCCCTTCCGCCCCCTGCCCCGCGAGCGCGTCGCGCAGACGGAAGGAGCGGCGGTCGGCCTGGCTCAGCTCGATCTCCACGCCCGACATGTCGGCGTCGGCGGGAATGATGTGAAGGCCGGGCACGCTGGTCGGGACGGCGGACTCGTCGACCGAGCGGCCGTCGACGATGACGTCATAGATGGTCACCCGTCGTGTTTCACGTGGAACACCCAGACCCGTGGAGGCATTGCCCTGCGGGTCCATGTCGACGATCAGCACCTTTTCGCCGATGGCGGCCAGGGCGGTCCCGAGGTTGATGGCGGTCGTGGTCTTGCCCACGCCGCCCTTCTGGTTGGAAACCGCGAGGACTCTCGTCCGGCCTTGGGTCTTACCGGTTATGGACACGTCGAAGGCTCCGGACGGAAACGATACGGCCGCGCGGGTCACTGCGCGAGACGGAGAGGTCGCTATCGAACTGCCAGACCTTGCGGGCTTCGATCAACTCAGCCTCGGCCTTTTCCCCCTTGAGAAACAGCCCCTGTGCGCCGCGCTGTAGATAAGGCTGTGCATAGCCGAGAAGCCGCTCCATCGGCGCCAGGGCGCGGGCGGTGACGACGTCCACGGTGACCCTCTGTTCCTCGGCCCGGCCATTGATCACCGTGGCCCGCAACGACAGCCCGTCCACCGCCTCCTGCAGGAAACGGCAGCGCTTCCCGAGACTGTCGATCAGCCAGACATGGCTGTCGGACCGATCCTTCAGCAGGATGGCGAGGACCAGTCCGGGGAAGCCGGCCCCCGCCCCGAGGTCGGCCCAGGTGCGGGCCTCGGGCGCCATTCCCAGCAGCTGCGCCGAGTCCCAGATATGCCGGTTCCAGACGTCGGGCAGGCTGTCGGGTCCGACGAGGTTCATCACCGCATTGGTCTCGGTCAGCCGCTCGATGAAGATGTCGAGGTCGGCCATCTGCGCCGGGGTGGCGCTCATGAGGGCCTGGAATTCGGAGGGGGTCATCGAACCGTCTCCTCCCCATTCCATGGGGAGGTGGCGCGGCGCGCAGCGGCGTGACGGAGGGGTTGGCGGCCGCGGCCCCTCCACCCCTTCGGGGTCCCCCTCCCCATTGCATGGGGAGGAGACGGGAAGGCTGTCATGCCGCCACCCGCGCCCGTTTCACGTGGGACAGAAGCGCTGTCAGAGCCCCCGGAGTCATACCCTCGATCCGTCCCGCCTGGCCCAGGGTGCGTGGCTGGACCAGGGTCAACTTCTCCCGGACCTCGTTCGACAGGCTGCCGATGGCGGCGTAGTCGAGATCGACCGGCAGGGCGAGGGCCTCCTCGCGCCGCAGGGCTTCGGCGTCCGACGCCTGGCGGTCCAGATAGCCCGCGTAGCCGGCGTCGATTTCGACCTGTTCGCGAACCTGCCGGGACCAGCGGGCGATTTCGGGGCGGACCGCGATGAAGGTTTCCAGGGTCACACCGGGGAAGGCCAGCAGGTCGCGGATCGAGCGGCGCTGGCCGTCGGCGTTGACGTGAATCCCGAGCGCGCCCGCCTCCTTGGGCGTGAAGACCGTTCCACGTGAAACAGCCGCCGCCTCGGTCAACTGCGCGGATTTGGCCGCGAAAGCCTGTGACCGCCCCGACGAGACGATCCCGGCCGCCTCAGCGATCGGGGTCAACCGTTGATCGGCGTTGTCGGCGCGGAGCGTCAGTCTGTACTCCGCCCGGCTGGTGAACATCCGGTAGGGCTCGGTCACCCCGCGCGTGACCAGATCGTCGATCATGACCCCGATATAGGCCTGGTCCCGGCCGAGGATGATCGGGTCAGAGCCCGAGGCCGCGCGGGCGGCGTTGAGACCGGCGATCAGCCCCTGGGCCCCCGCCTCCTCATAGCCCGTGGTGCCGTTGATCTGGCCGGCGAGATACAGGCCGGGCCGCTTCTTGACCTCGAGCGCCGGCGTCAGCTCGCGCGGATCGACATAATCGTATTCGATGGCGTAGCCGAAGCGGAACACCTCGACCGCCTCCAGCCCCGGGATGGTGCGCAGGAAGGCGGCCTGGGTGGCGTCGGACACCGAGGTCGAGATGCCGTTGGGATAGACCGTGGGGTCGTCGAGACCCTCGGGCTCGAGAAAGATCTGGTGCGAGGTCTTGTCGGCGAACCGGACCACCTTGTCCTCGATCGAGGGGCAGTAGCGGGGGCCGCGGCCGGACAGGTGGCCGCCATAGACGGCGCTGTCGCCGAGGTTGTCGGCGATGATCCGGTGGGTGGCCCCGGTCGTATGGGTCACGCCGCAGGCGATCTGGGGCACGTCGATGCGGTCGGTCAGGAAGCTGAACGGCACGGGCTCGGCGTCGGCCTGCTGCATCTCCAGGCGGTCCCAGGCGATGGTGCGGCCGTCGAGGCGGGCCGGCGTGCCGGTCTTGAGTCGGCCCATCTGCAGGCCCGCGCCGTACAGGTCGGCGGCGAGGCCGGTCGAGGGCGCCTCGCCGTGGCGGCCGGCCGGGATGCGCTGGTCGCCCTTGTGGATGACGCCGTTCAGGAAGGTGCCCGTGGTCAGGACCACCGCCCCGGCGCGGACTTCGGTCCCCTCGCCCGTGACCACGCCGACGACGCGACCGCCGTCGAGGATCAGGCTTTCGGCCGTGCCCGCCATCAGGGTCAGGTTCGGCGTTTGCGCCAGTTCGGCCTGCATGGCCTCGCGGTAGAGGCGGCGGTCGATCTGGCTGCGCGGTCCCTGGACCGCCGCGCCCTTGGAACGGTTGAGCAGGCGGAACTGGATGCCGGAGACATCACCCAGCCGGCCCATGACGCCGTCCATGGCGTCGATCTCGCGCACCAGATGGCCCTTGCCCAGGCCGCCGATGGCCGGGTTGCACGACATCTCGCCGATGGTCTCGAGCTTCTGGGTCAGCAGCACGGTCTTCGCCCCGGCGCGCGCCGAGGCGCCCGCGGCCTCGCAGCCGGCGTGCCCGCCGCCGATGACGATGACGTCGAAGGAGTTCATGGCCGGGGAGATAGGACAAAAGCGCCCGAAACGCCACCGGCGCCAAGCGCGGGTTTCACGTGAAACAGCTCATTTGCCGATGCAGAAGGTCGAGAACACCTCGCCGAGAATGTCTTCGACCCCGATGGCCCCGGTCACCCGGCCCAGGGTCTCCGCCGCCCGGCGAAGATCGTCGCCGGCCATTTCCGGCCTGAGGTCGAGCGCCGTCCGCGCCGCCTCGACGTCGACCAGAGCCTCGGCCAGCCGGCGGCGGTGGCGTTCGCGGGTGACCGCCGGAAAGTCGGCGCCCGACAGATCGCGGGCCAGGCGGGCGGCGATCCAGTCGTGCAGATCCTCCAGCCCCTGCCCCGTCGCAGTGCTGACCTTGAGGCTCTCCAGACCGTCGACGGGTTCGGCCTCGCCGAGGTCGGCCTTGTTGAGGATCACCAGATCGCCCGGCCGCGCATGGTCGGCCGCGGCGCCCGGCGGGTCGCCCGGGCCGCGGACCCAGAGCCGCAACTCCGCCGCCTCGGCCCGCGCGCGGGCGCGACGAACCCCCTCGGCCTCGACGACGTCTTCGGACAGCCGCAGGCCGGCGGTGTCCGACAGGGTCACGGCGTAGCCGCCGATGATCACGTCGGCGTCCAGCACGTCGCGGGTGGTGCCGGCGATCGGGGTGACGATGGCGGCCTCGCGCGCGATCAGGGCGTTGAACAGCGACGACTTGCCGGCGTTGGTCTCGCCGATCAGGACGATGCGATAGCCCTCGCGAACCCGCTCGCCCCGGCGGGCGTCGGCCAGGGCCGCGCGCAGATCGGCGATCAGGGCGTCGAGGACCGGCCCGGCGGTCCGGGCGAGGTTGTCGGGGATCTCTTCGTCGGGAAAATCGATCTCGGCCTCGACCAGGGCCATGGCCTTGAGCAGGTCGCGGCGGAAGCCGGCGTAGGTGCGCGACAGGGCGCCGTCGAGCTGGCCCAGGGCCTGGGTGGCCTGGGCCGTGGTCTCGGCGTCGATCAGGTCGGCCACCGCCTCGGCCTGGGCCAGGTCCATGCGGCCGTTCTCGAAGGCGCGGCGGGTGAACTCGCCGGGCTCGGCGGGGCGCAGGCCGAGGGCGATCAGGGCGTGGCTGACGGCCTCGACCACCGCGCGGCCGCCGTGAAGATGGAGCTCGGCGCAGTCCTCGCCCGTGTAGCTGTGGGGCGCCGGGAAGCGCAGGACCAGGGCCTGGTCGATCGGCTGGCCGGCGTGGGTCAGGGTGCGGAGGGAGGCGAGACGGGGCTTGAGCCCGCCCGCCCCGAGGGCGGCCAGGGCGGCGTCGGTCGCCGGGCCGGAGAGGCGGAGAATGGCGATGGCGCCGCGGCCCGGCGGGGTGGCGAGGGCGAAGATGGTGTCCGGGGTCATGAGTCTCCTCCCCCTTCATGGGGGAGGGGGACCGCGCAGCGGTGGAGGGGGTCAGAC
>Ga0265296_1001525_pt1 | contig 26382 bp, 34 predicted proteins | sample MunlanPumphouse1_FD_189073 | JGI IMG/M metagenome (GOLD analysis project Ga0265296, IMG submission 189073) | Groundwater microbial communities from a municipal landfill in Southern Ontario, Canada - Pumphouse #1 | ecosystem: Environmental > Aquatic > Deep subsurface > Groundwater | place... | reverse complement strand
CCTTGCATACCGAAGAAAATGAGATCCATGGGGCTAAATGTTAAGTGGCGGGGAAGATTGTAGGGGAAGATGGGGGGGAAGTAAAGGGTGGCGGGTGGGCAAAGTTGCGGGTTGGGGTAACGATTTTTGATTTTGCAAATTTCCAGGTTAGATTCTTTGCGCCGTGTCTGCTGCCAGGCGGGCGCGCAAAGAATGACAGGTTGGGATTTGCGATTTGTGTTTGTTGTATAATTCGACAGGTTGAGTTTCCCCGCGTGGGGGATTTTGCAGGTTGGAAGTTGCATTTTTGATTTTCGGGGTGAGGAAATGTGTCAAGTGTGGGATTTTTCAGGTTGGCCCGCCGCCCCGGGGCGGCCTGACTCGATTAGACGTGTTTGACTCTTAGTACGGAGTGTGTTGCGACAATAATGTTCGCGCGATGTACTAGGTACGGACATTTTGCACTTTTAGTAGGCGGAGGGCTTGACTTCGGGGGGGGGTATGTTATAATTCTAGTGTTAGTCAAATAAAAATTAACCAAAACAAAAATGACAAACAAAGGAAAAGTGCTCGCTGCGGTTATTGCCGTCGCTGTAGTACTTGCTGGAGGCGTTGGCCTCTACTTCAAAGGGGGAGATCTGATGGGGAAGATCTTCGGAAGCGGGAATATCACCAGAGCCGAACTTGCAAAAGTGGTGGTTGCGGCAGCTTATCCATGGTGGTCTGCGGAGGCGGGTGGCGGTAGTTGTTTTTCTGATGTGCCTGAAGATTCCTGGTACGTTGACTACGTTTGCTATTTAGTAAATAAAGATATTATGAAGGGGGATCCTGATGGGACTTTTGGGCCAAAGAAAACTGTTTCGAGAGCTGAGGCTGCTGAAATATTCTGGTCAGCATACGTTGATGCGGTTGGTGGGGAGGATAATGTTCCTCAAACTGTAAATGGTGCTCAGATTTTTGCTCGAACTCCTTATTCTGATGTTTCTAATGATACCTGGTATTATCAATATGTAGTTGGTGATGCTGCTCTTGGGATTCTTGATGTTAAGGCTTGGGCTGCGGTTAGTGGTGAAAAAGGATCTACCGGAAAGAATAATAAATTCTATCCAGGCAATCTTTTGACTAAAGGCAGAGCTCAGTCTTGGGCCGATAAATTATCAGCAGTTTTGGGGTATTAGAGAAACATTTTTATGTTGAAAAAAGGCCCTCCGTCTTGGGGGGCTTTTTTGTTGGGAAATTTTAAGAAAAAGTTAAGGAAAATTTTAAGTTTATTTAAGAAATATTTAAGGTCTGGATGATATCGTAGAAGTGTCGGGGGGACAATGGGCCTGGAGTTGGTCTCGTCGCGAGTATTGACAACTACGCGATTCGGGTTCGATTCCCGACAGGTCCACCACCGACAAATAAAGCCCCGACAAGTCGGGGTCTTTATTTTGGAGTGTTCATCGCGAGTATTGACGCCCTCATTGTATATCAAAATGCTTGATTGTTCAAGAAAATTCGCGGAGCTTGTTTTGCGCTCGCTTGCGCTCGCGCTGTTAATAAAACTTGTTGTAGTCGTGCATGATCAATTGAGAATTGATCTGGCGGATGATTTCGAGGACTACACCGACGATGATGATCATTCCGGCGCCGGAGACGAGTAGGGGAACGGTGCCGATTGAAAAGTTTCGGAAGATTACTTGGAGCAAGATTGGGAGGATCGCTATGAAGGCCAGGAACGTACCTCCGAAGAGGTTTAGTCTATTTGAAATTTTGCCAATGTATTCGGACGTGTTTTTGCCGGGGCGAATGCCTGGGATGTAGCCGCCGCGTTTTTGAATGTTCTCTGCTATTTGTTCAGGATTGAAGGTTATTGATACGTAAAAGTATGTGAATCCAATTACGAGCAAGAAGTACACAATCAGATAAACGGGGCCGTTTGGCTGGAAGAGCGCATCCATTTTTTCAGCGCCGACTCTGAGCCATTCCGAACTTGCTCTTTGTAAAAATTGAGCCAAGATTTGCGGGAAGCTTACCAATGAAACCGCAAAGATGATCGGGATCATTCCTGCCTGATTGATTCTGATTGGCAGATGAGACTGGTCGCTTTTTGCGCGGATGCCGCGGCCGGCGTATGTGACCGGGATGCGGCGTTGAGCTTCATTAACTATAATTATGACCGTAGTGAGGATGACTGTGATCAAAATGATTACTACCAATGGAATTAATTTACTTTCATCTGCTTGTGCGAGGAAGAGTCCTTCTCCAATCATTGCTGGAATCTGGGAAATAATTGATGCGAAGATTAGGATCGAGATGCCGTTGCTGATGCCTTTTTCCGTGATCTGTTCGCCGAGCCATACCAGGAGGACTGTGCCTGCGGTGATGGTCAACATTGTTGTCACGATAACCAATGGATCGCCCAAATCTTTAATAATTGGAACGTGCGATTGGGAATTTAATAAAATGATCATTCCATATGATTGAAGGAATGCTAATGGGAATGTTAACCATCTGGTGTATGCATTTATTTTGCGTCTTCCGGATTCGCCTTCTTTCTGAAGGTCTTCAAGTTTTGGGATTACGACGGTCATCAATTGTACGATGATCGAAGCATTGATATATGGGGAAAGTCCCATGAGAAGAATTGAAAAGTTTTTTGCGCTTCCTCCTGTGAGCATGCTGAAGGCTCCGAGTAGGTCATTGTTGTCAATAACTCCTCTGATTGCCACTAGGTCTGCTCCCGGTACGGAAATTTGGGCCAATACTCTGTATAGAACAACTATCGCAAGAGTGAAAAGAAGTTTGTTTCTAATCGTTTTTGAATTCCAGATTTGTTTGAGGTAGTTGAACATTGATGTTTTTTACTTGTCGGTTTGGACAGGGGCGGCTGGGACAGGTTTTTCCTTGCTTGTGGCTTCGCCTTTCGGAAGGCTTGCGCGCTGCTGTTGGCAACTGCCACCCGCCTTTTTAATTTTTTCGATTGCTGATGCGGATGCTTTAGCTACTTTAACTATGAATTTCTTCGTAACCTCGCCATCGCCTAGGAGTTTAACCGGTCTTTTGAATTTTGTTAAATCAACTTCACCTTCCTTGAATGATTTTTCTAACTCTTCGACGTTGATGGCTCTGTACTCAACTCTGTTTGGGCTCTTGAATCCCCTCATTTTTGGCATTTTGCGAGATAGGGGAGTCTGTCCTCCTTCGAATCCCGGTCTTCGCGTTCCTCCTGTTCTTTGCCCTTGTCCTTTTTGGCCTCTCGTTGAATACGTTCCGTGCCCGGATCCGTTTCCGCGGCCGACTCTTTTGCGATTCTTTGTAACGTTGCTTTTAAGATTTAGCAGTGACATTTTTCGTTGGTTTATCAGATTGTTGTTTTTCTAATGGTTTGGTGGCAGGTTCGGCTGCGGGCTCGGTTGCAGGCTCGGTTGCAGGTTTGGTTGCAGGCTCGGTGGCTATTGCCGGCTTCGCCGGCTGTTTGGCCACTGGCGTGGCTACCGGCTGCTTGGCAGCTATCGCTGCGAGGGCTGTCGCCCTCCGCTTCATAAATGGTGTTTCTCTTAACTCACTAAGCGCAAGTAGTGTTGTGCGGCTGCAAGTGATTTTATTTGTAGTTCCAAATGATTTTGAGAGAATGTCTTTTATTCCTGCCAATTCGACAACTTTGCGGATGGATCCGCCTGCGATGATACCTGTACCAGGTGCTGCCGGGAGGAGAATAAGCTGAGCACTCTTGTGTTTAATTTTAACTTCATGAGGGATTGTTGTTCCGTTTAGTTTTACAAGAATAAGACTCTTTTTAGCGTCAGCTATCGCTTTTTGAATTGATCCCACAACTTGGTCAGATTTTCCTACGCCGACTCCGACACGGCCTTTTCTATCGCCGATAACAACTGTTGCTCGGAATCGAAGGCGACGTCCGCCTTTAACTACGCGTGTTACGCGGTCTATTTGGAGAACTTCTTCTTCAAATTCTTTTACTTCTTTTGATGGTGCGTTTTTTGAATGTGGTTTTCTAGCCATATTAATGTTTGTGCTGTTAGAATTTAAGGCCTCCTTCCCTGGCTCCTTCGGCCAATGCTTTTGTTCGGCCATGATATTTATATCCTGCTCGGTCGAAGACTACAGAGGTGATTTTTGCTTCCAGCGCTTTTTTCGCCAATTCGATACCTGCTTCTTTCGCTTTTTCACTTTTTGTTCCCTTCTTTATTTTTAAAGTTGAGCTGGACATGATTGTTTTTTTCGTCTGATCGTCTACCAATTGTGCGTAGGTATCCTTCGTGCTTCTAAATACGACCAATCTTGGGCGAGATTCGGTCCCGGAAACCTTTGCTTTAACACGTGCGTGTCTTTTTTGTCTTGCTTGTACTTTTACTGATAACATCTTATTTGTTAGTTAATTTTTTAAGCTTCACCTCCAGCGCTTGCGGCAGCTTTGCCGGCTTTTCTTGGAACGTATTCGTCTTTGTAGCGAATACCTTTGCCTTTGTATGGCTCAGGAGGTCTAAATGATCTTACTTTTGCTGCAATTTCTCCGACCGTTTCTTTGTCTATTCCTTTAATTACAATTGTTTGCTTGCTCTCTTCGTCGTTTTCGAAAGTGATTCCTTCCGGTGCTTTAAGTTCGATTGGATGGGAGAATCCCAAGGTTAGAGTTATCTTGTTCCCGCTTGGCTGGAATCTGTATCCAACTCCCACTACTTCCATTTTCCTCTCAAATCCTTTGCTGACGCCTTCAACCATATTTGCTATAAGGGAACGCATTAATCCTTGCAAACTTTTGTCTTCTTTCAGGTCTTCTTTGCGAGAAACAATTATTTGGTTGTTTTCCACTTTGACTCCAATTTTCGGATGTAACTTCCTTTTGAGTTCGCCCTTTGGTCCTTTTACTTTAATTTCGGTTGCAGTTATTTCCACTGTTACTCCTGAAGGAATTTCTACCGGTTTTTTTCCTATTCGTGACATTAAATTTTAAGTTAATATATTTCGCAAATTATTTCTCCCCCTAGATTTTGTTTTCTAGCTTCTTCGTCTGTTATTACGCCTTTTGATGTTGATATAACCCTTGTTCCCAGTCCGCTTCGGAGTAATTTAATATTTTCTTTTTTGACGTAGATTCTTTGTCCCGGTTTTGAAATTCTTTTCAAATTTAGCTTTCGATTTTCTTCAATTGTTACTAATATTTCCGGGAATTTTTCATCTTTTGTTATTTCGAACTTCTTAATAAATTTTTTCTCCAGCATTATTTTTAAGATGTTCTCTTTGATTTTGGAATATGGCATGGTGCATGAATGAAGGTTCACGCGCGATGCGTTTCTTAATCTTGTTAATAGGTCTGCTATTGGGTCTGTGTTCATTATGTGTCGAGTTTATGTTGTTTAATTGCTATTCACCCCCTTTGTCCCCCTCAAGGGGGAATGTAGACTGACGCCTGCGGCGTCTACTACCAAGATGATTTTCTTACGCCTGGGAGGCGTCCTTCTCTTGCCAGTTCGCGGAAGCATATTCTGCACATATCAAATTTCCTCATGTATCCGTTTTTTCTGCCGCAAAGGTTGCATCGATTGTAAATTCTTGTTGAGAAAGTTACCGTTTTTCCCTCCAGCTTTTGTTTTGCTGCAAGTTCGTGTCTGCTTCGGGTTTTATTTACAAGTGCTTTTCTAGCCATTATTAATTGGTTTTAAATGGGAAATTTAATGCTTTTAGAAGTGCTCTTGCGCCAGTGTCGTCTTTCGCGGTTGTCGATATAGTGATTTGTACTCCATGGAGTTGCAGTACGTCGTCCGGATTGATTTCCGGGAAGACTACGTGTTCCTTGAATCCGATTGAGTAGCCGCCCTTTCCATCAAATGATTTTGGTGATAATCCGCGGAAGTCTCGTACTCTTGGTAGCGTGATATTTACCAGTTTATTTACGAAATCGTACATTCTTTTTCCTCTTAAAGTTACCATTAGTCCGACTGGAACTCCTTCTCTGATTTTGAAGTTTGAAATGGCTTTTTTTGACTTTGTTATTACCGCTTTTTGTCCGGCGATCTTGGCTAAATTTTCTTCCACGTGAGAGAAATCTTTACCTTGTTTTTGGATTATTGATCCGATTCCTATGTTCAATGTGACTTTTTTAAGGCGAGGTACGGCGTTGACGTTTTTAACGCCCAATTCGATCTTTAGCTTTGGGGCTATTTCTTCTATGAATCTGGTTTTTAGGTCTTTTGTAGCCATTTTATGTAGTTAAAGCACTGAATGGCGCTTGTCCCGCCGAAGGCGGGTCGGCGCGCCTGTTATTTCTTTTGTTTAGAACTTGTTTTTCTTGTGGTAACTATTGGGTCGACTGATTCGCCGCACTTTTTGCATATTCTTTGTTTCTTTCCGGTTCCCAATTTTTTGCATCCGATTCGAGTTGTCTTTTTGCATTTAGGGCATACCAGGATTGCGTTCGATACTTGGAATGGTGCCTCATATACGATCTTTTCTCCTTTTTTCTGGGCTGTTTTCTTGATGTGCTTTGTAATTAAGTTAATCTTTTCTACTGTAATGCGGTTTGAGTTCTTTAAAAGCTTGATAATTTTTCCCTTTTTACCTTTGTTTTTCCCTGTCAATATTTGTACTTCATCTCCAATTTTAAGCTTCATAGTACTTCTGGGGCTAAAGAAATAATTTTTTGATAACCTTTTTCTCTTAATTCTCTTGCGACCGGTCCGAATACACGAGTTCCCTTTGGCAGTCCGTCCGTTCCGATGATCACAACTGCGTTTTCGTCGAATCTAATGTATGAGCCGTCTTTCCTTCTAATTTCTTTTCTCTGTCTGACAATTACGGCTTTTTGAATGGATTTTTTTCTTACTATCCCTCTTGGGGCCGCTTCTTTGACCGATACCACTATTACGTCCCCGATGTACGCATATCTTTTCTTTGAACCTCCTGGAACTTTAAAACATTCAACGAGTTTTGCTCCTGTATTGTCTGCGACTTTTAATTTGGTTTCGGCTTGTATCATATTATTGGGTTGGCCCGGCTGAAGCCGGTTTGGTTGGTTGTTGGTGCGGGACGATAGTCCATCTCTTGAGGCGACTTAACGGTCTGGTTTCGTAGATTGTTATTTCGTCTCCGATTTCGAACTTTTTATTCTCCGGATTGTCTACGTGGTATTTTTTGGATGTCAGGTATCTCTTCATGTATTTTGGGTGTCTTTTGTACGTGTGAACTATGACGACCAATGTCTTAGTTTGTTTGTTCGATGTGATTATTCCTTTTTTTACTCTCATTTTTTGTGGGCGTTATAGATTAGTTTTGGATTCGTCTCTTCGCTCTCTTAGTATTGTGTTTGTTCGCGCCAAATATATTTTGTTCTTTTTAACTAAGTGGCCTGCTTTTGATTGTCCCGACTTCACGTCGAATCTAATTTTAAATAGATCCTTTTCAACTTTCTGAATTTCTTCTTTCAGTTTCTTTATGTCTAATTTTCTTAATTCTTCGAGTGTAAACATTATTTTTTGGATTTACTTATTACTTTGCATTTTACCGGTAGTTTGTATCCTGACAGGCGGAGAGCTTCTATGGCTTCCGCTTTGTCGATACCATCCATTTCAAACATAACTCTTCCAGGTTTTACTATTGTTATGAATCGATCCGGGGCTCCTTTTCCTCCACCCATCGGAACCTCTGCTGCTTTCTGAGTGATTGGTTTGTGGGGGAAGATGGTGATCCAGATTTTGCCTCCTCTCTTCGTGTATCTGGTCAGTACGCGGCGGGAGGCTTCAATTTGTCGTGCTGTGATTTCTCCTGTTGACATGGCTTTCAGGCCGTAGGAGCCGAAAGCTAATGCGTTGCCAGAGTGAGAATCTCCGTTATACGCTCCTCTGAGTCTTTGTTCCTTCCTGTGTTTTTGTCTGCGTGGTTGTAACATTATTAGTTATTATGCGTTTTTAATTTCTTCAATTTCGTTTTGCATTTTTGACTTCAGGTCTTGTTTGAACACTTCTCCTTTGTAGATCCAAACTTTTATTCCGATTGATCCAAATGTTGTGTGAGCTGTCGCTGCTGCGTAGTCTATGTCTGCGCGGAATGTGTGGAGAGGGATTTTTCCTGTTGAGAAGCATTCCTCACGTGCGATTTCCACTCCGTTTAGACGGCCTGAAACTCTTATTTTTATTCCTTTTGCGCCGGCTTCCATCGCTTTTTCCAAAGACATTTTTGACGCTCTTCTGTATGAGATTCTTTTTTCAACCTGCATTGCTATGGCTTCTCCTACAGTGGCTGCGTCGAGAGCCGGGCGCTTGATTTCTTTTATGTTGATCGCGAATGATTTTTTGAATTGTTTGTCGAGTGACATTCGTAGCTCGTCTATGATTGTTCCTCCTCGTCCGATGATTACTCCCGGTCTTGATGTGTAGATATTGATTATTACTTTGCCTTGTGTCCTTAGTATTTCCAATTTTGAGACTCCTCCTTCTTTGAGTTTTAATCTTATTTCCTTCTCGACTTTCAGATCCTCGTGGAGTGTGCGAGTGTACTGTCTTTTTCCTGCGTACCACTTAGAGTCCCAGTCGTGGGTTATTCCTAATCTTATTACTTTTGGATTTACTTTTTGTCCCATAATTAATGTTATTTAGGTTCGGCTTTCTTACTTTCCAGGTAAACTTTGATGTGCGCTGTTCTTTTTTTGATCGGGTGCATTCGTCCTCTTGAAATCGGTACGCTGCGCTTTAGTGTTGTTCCTTCGTTTATTATAATTTCTTTAATTAGCAGATCTGAGATGTCTTGTTTTGTGTTGTTCTTTGCGTTTGCGGCTGCTGAGGCGATGACTTTAGCGATTAAATGGGCCGCTTTCTTTGGTGTGAATTTCAATATATCCAACGCGTCTTGAACAGATTTATTTCGAACCAATCCGGCAACTAAATTTGCCTTTTTCAATGATATTCTTACATGTTTAGCGACTGCTTGCATTTCGGTGAGTTAAATTAGCTACTACTGCTACTGCCACTGCTGCTTTCTTGGGTTGCCTTGGCCAGTTTTCCTCCGTGTCCGCGGAATTTTCTTGCCGGTGAGAATTCTCCCAATTTGTGTCCGACCATACTTTCAGTAATGAATATTGGGATGAATATTTTGCCGTTGTGGACTGCGAACGTGTGTCCAACGAATTCCGGTGATATATCCGATCTTCTCGCCCAAGTTTTAATTGGTTTTTTTTCGCCCGATTCATCCATTTTCGCTACTTTTTTAAGTAGTTTTAGGTCTACGTACGGTCCTTTTTTTGAACTTCTGGCCATGTTGGTTTGAGTTTACGTTTTAATGGCGGGTTGACTTTTCCCGCCTTCGGCGGGATTTTTGCCCGCCTGAGGCGGGCTGCTAGCCATGACGTCTGTCTTTTATTATGTATTTATCTGTTGTCTTTCGTTTTCTTGTTTTAAATCCTAAAGCTGGCATTCCCCACGGTGTTTTTGGGTGTTTCAGTCCGATGGGTGAGTGGCCTTCGCCTCCTCCGTGCGGGTGGTCGCATGGGTTCATAGATTTTCCGAGTACTGTTGGTCTTCGTCCCTTCCAGCGTGTTGTTCCCGCCTTGCCAACTCTGATGCTTGAATGTTCGAGATTTCCTATGATTCCGATACTTGCGAAACAATCTTTTGGCACCAATCTGACTTCCCCTGAAGATGGCTGGATTTGTGCCATGTTTCCTTCAAGTGAAACGACTGTTACGAACGTGCCCGCTGATCTTGCTATTTTCCCTCCTTGTCTCGGGATAAGCTCAACGTTGTGAACTTGGTACCCGACCGGTATGTGCTTTAACGTCATTCTTGATCCGAGTTTGGCCTTTGCCTTAACTTTTGTCACTATTTTGTCTCCCACTTTTATTCCTTCCGGCGCCAAATGATATCTCTTTTCGCCGTCTTTGTATGTGACAAGCATTATGTATGCAGATCGTAGCGGGTCGTATTCAATAGCTTTCACTTGTCCTTCTATATCGAGTTTGTCTACCTGTTTCATGTCGACGTCTCTCATAACTCTTTTATGCCCTCCTCCTCTGTGGCGGATTGTTATTCTGCCCTGGTTATTGCGTCCTGAATTCTTTTTGATTCTTTTAGTAAGACCTTTTTCCGGTGTTGACTTGGTGATCTCCACAAATGAAGGAGATGACATCCCTCTTCTACTCGGTGTTGTTGGTTTATACTTCTTTAACATAAGATGTTATTTGATTTTGTTAGGATCGATGTTTTTGCCTTTTTCTATCGTGATAATTGCTCTTTTGGTTACCGCTCTTTTTGCCCAGACCTGGCCTCGCTTTAAAAGTCGTGTTTTTTTTGGTATGATGAATGTTCTGACGCTTATTGCTTTTACTCCGTATGCTTCTTCGAACGCTTTTTTAATTGTCGTTTTGTCGGCGGCTCTTTTTACTGCGAACATATATTTGTTCTGAGTATTGTGAGCTGTGCCTTTCTCTGTTGTTACCGGTTTTATTATTGCGTTTAAGTGTGACATTTGTCTTATTTAGCTTTTTTACTTGTTAAAAATATTTCTTCCAGTTTCTCTATCGCTTTTTTCATGAATAGAACGGTGTCGTATTTCTGTAAATCCTTGATGTTTATGTAATTAACCAGAATTATTTTAACGTTTGAAATATTTCTTGCCGGTAATTCGATTGTCTTATCTTTTGCCGGAATAACCAATAGTGTGTCTCTTTTAATCGGCAATTTTGAAATTAATTTAACGAAAACTTGCGTTTTTGCCTCGCCATCGTATTTTTCAAGCGCTAGAATATCTCCTTCTCTTGCTTTTTCCGATAGAGCGCAGAATAGGGCCTTCCTTCTTTGTTTCTTTGGCATTAGTTTTGAGAAATTTCTTGTGTTTCTTGGTCCGAATACTACGCAGCCTCCTCTCATATGTACGTTTCGCGTTGAACCTTGTCGTGCGCGTCCCGTTCCCTTTTGGGCGTATGGTTTTTTGCCTCCGCCTGCAACTTCTCCTCTTTTTTTCGTGTGAGCGACTACTTGTCTGGCGTTCGCCAACTGATAGACGAGAGCTTGGTGTACAAGATCTTTATTAAACGGGACTTCAAAGATCTCTTTATTGAGGTCTATCGATCCGGTTCTTTCTCCTGATTGTGAGTAAAGATCTACTTTCATATTTAAATTTTCTTTTGAATTATTATTAACGATCCGTTTGGACCCGGGGTTGGTCCTTTCAATCCTATCAAATTTTTCTCTGGATCCAGATAGATGACTGGTACGTCTCTCAAGGTTACCGTGATTGTTCCCATGTGTCCCGGCATTTTTTTGCCTTTTTCTACTCTTCCCGGTTTCGCGCGGCATCCGATTGAACCTGGTTTTCTGTGAAGGCATGATCCATGTGATGCCGGTCCTCCTCTGAAGTTGTATCTTCTTACAACTCCTTGGAAACCTTTACCTTTTGAGATGCCTGTTACTTTTACGCTTTCAACGTCTTTGAAATTTTCCAATGTGATTTTATCTCCTTTGTTGAACGTTTCTTCTGTCTGGAACTCTTTAAGGTATCGGAATTTCCTGGTTTTTGTTGGTTTCCTTAATTTGGAAAATCCCAGGACTATCGCCGGATATCCGTCTTTTGCAGCTGTCTTTACCTGTGTGATTTCGTTTGGTTCACACTGGACAACTGTGATCGGGATCACGCGACCATCGTCTTGAAAAACGCGGGTCATACCTATTTTTTTGCCGAGAATTCCTGGCATTTTAGTAGAGGTTAATATCCTTATGGATTGCCTTGAGGTAGACCGCTCGGCCCGAAGTCTTTGAAGGGACTTTGGATGGCCTGCTCAAGGGCAAATTAACATACAATCTGCTGATTGCCGTTGCAATATATAGAAGAGCGATTAGAGAGTCAAGGGTTTTTTTTGGTTGAGACTTTTTGCAACTGATGCTGGATAGGCCAGTTTGCTGCGCATGCGCAATAAACTGGTTTTTCTCCATCATGATGGAGAAAAATCAGCATGACAGTTGCAAAAAATTCTCAACTCAAAAAAACAGAAGGTTTTCGCAATCAATGCTTGATGGCTGGCTGGTCGCACATGTGCAACCAGCCAGTTTTCTCCTGTCATGACAGGAGAAAATAAGCATGATGATTGCTCGAAACTCTCTCCAATCCCTAAAAAAATCAGATAGATTGTTGATGAGCTTGCGTTAAAAAAACTACGTGGTATAATTCGGTTCCTATTAAATTGTTAACCAATTATACTATGGCTCTAAAAAAAGGTGTTGAAGTTAGGGAAGGTCTTGATCCTGTTTCGTCGTTGAGAGAATCGTTAAATGGTCGTGCGTTGGCGGCGATTGCTTTTTTGGTGGCTCTTGTTGCGGGTGGATGTATGCCGGATGATTATAAAAAGTGCGGTTGTTCTGTAGTACGTGCAGCTCGGAGTTGTTTGTATGCACATGTTCCAGCATTTCAGTCGAAGGTATGTAAGCCTGACGAAATTGACGGTTTGCTTAGGGTGATGTCTGCAAAGTGTCCGGGTGGAGTTGGTAATTTGAACGAAGGAATCCCCTTTAACTGCAGGACACATTTGGGGGACAGCAGACTTCCTCCTGTTGAAACTACGGTTCGACAGATGGTTATTGAAGTTTTAAATGATGAGTGTAAGACGGCCGGGGGAGGCCAGTCAACAAGGTGGTGGCGAGAGGGAGGTCCGTGGTGTGATTAGCGGTGTTTTTATTCAGCCATCATCTTAATTTCGATCTCGACTCCTGCCGGGAGGGCTAGGTTTTGGAGTGATTCGATTGTTTTTGGAGCGACGTCTGAGATGTCGATCAGGCGTTTGTGTGTGCGCATTTCAAACTGTTCACGAGAGTTCTTGTGAACGAATGTTGATTTGTTGACTGTGAATTTGTCGATCTCTGTTGGTAGGGGAATAGGACCTGCGACTACAGCTCCTGTTCTTTCAGCTGTTTCGATGATCAGTTTTGCTGTTTCGTCGATGACTTTGTGGTCGAAAGCTTTGATTTTGATGCGAATGCGTTGTGATACTGCCATGTGTGTGTGGACTTAAGGACTATAGGATGGCGCTCTTCGAGCGCTGATAACTATATTTGAAGGCCCTTTAAAGACCGAAACAGCCTCTTAAAGGGCATATCAAAGACAACTATTTATCCAAGATCTTGGCTACAACTCCGGCGCCGACTGTTCGGCCACCTTCGCGGATAGCAAATCTTGTTCCTTCATCCATAGCGATTGGCGCTCCGAGTTCAATGACCATCTTGACATCATCTCCCGGCATAACCATTTCTACTCCTGCTGGCAGCTCACATGCTCCTGTAACGTCCGTAGTTCGGATATAGAATTGTGGTTTGTACCCTTTGAAGAACGGAGTATGTCGTCCACCTTCGTCTTTTGTAAGAACGTAAATTTGAGCTTCGAACTTAGTGTGTGGTTTGATTGAACCTGGCTTAGCAATAACTTGTCCTCTTTCGATTTCTTCTCTTTCAATACCTCGAAGTAGAAGGCCAACGTTGTCTCCAGCGCGTCCTTCATCAAGACTCTTTCGGAACATTTCAACTCCTGTAACTACTACTTTGCGGGTAGCTTTGATACCGATGATCTCAACTTCTTCATTTACCTTGACTATACCTTGCTCGATTCTTCCTGTTGCAACAGTACCGCGTCCCTTGATTGAGAATACATCTTCAACCGGCATCAAGAATGGTTTGTCCAATTCTCTCTTTGGATCTGGAATATATGTATCGAGAACGTTAAGAAGTTCAAGAATTGGCTTTTGTGCTTCCGGGTCGTCTGGATTTTCCATAGCTTTCAATGCTGATCCTTTGATGATTGGAGTTTCGTCGCCTGGGAATTCGTATTTCTTCAATAATTCTCGTACTTCTATTTCTGAAAGCTCAGCAATTTCCGGGTCAGCAAGATCCATTTTGTTCAAGAATACTACTATGTAAGGAACGTTTACCTGGCGGGCGAGAAGGATGTGCTCTCGTGTTTGAGGCATTGGTCCGTCTGCTGCAGATACAACAAGGATCGCTGCGTCCATTTGAGCGGCGCCGGTAATCATGTTTTTGACGTAGTCGGCATGTCCCGGGCAGTCGACGTGAGCGTAGTGTCTCTTGTCCGTTGAATACTCTTGGTGAGAGGTTGCGATTGTAATACCGCGCTCTTTCTCTTCCGGAGCGTTGTCAATTTGGTCGAATGAGACGGCTTTGTTTGTTCCGCCGAACTTTTTTGCGGCAACCATCGTGATTGCAGAGGTCAAAGTGGTTTTACCATGGTCTACGTGTCCAATGGTTCCTACGTTGACGTGAAGTTTTGATCTATCGAATTTTCCTTCAGCCATAGTTAGATTTTTAAAAGAATAATTAGGTTATATGTGAATTGCGTGGGGTATAGTAGCGAAAATGGTTATGTAGTGCAAGTGAAATTGATTGCGGCTTGTTCGAAGGCGCTTTTAAGACGCTCTCTTTGCAATAATTTCAGTTGCTACGTTTTGAGGTACTTTGAAGTAGTAGCCGAATTCCATCGTATAGCTGGCGCGTCCTTGAGTCATTGAGCGAAGATCTGTCGCATATCCGAACATGTTTGCCAAGGGTACTTCGGCTTTGATGAATTTTGCTATTCCTCTTTCGCCGGTTTCTTTGATTTGTCCACGGCGTGCGTTCAAGTTGCCCATTACGTCTCCGAAATATTCTGCCGGAGTTACCACTTCCACTTTCATAACCGGTTCCAAAATCACGGGGTTGGCTTTTTTTGCGCCGTTTTGGAAACAGATAGAACCTGCAATTTTGAATGCCATTTCCGAGGAGTCGACATCGTGGTATGAACCATCGAATAGTTCCGCTTTAATATCCACCATTGGGTAGCCCGCGAGAACACCGCGTGTCATCGCTTCTTGAATACCTTTGTTTACCGCCGGGATGTATTCTCTTGGGATTTTACCTCCAACGACAGCGTCCACGAATTCATATCCGGCTCCCGGTTCTTGAGGTGTAAGGCGTAGGTGTACGTGTCCGTATTGACCACGACCTCCGGATTGTTTTGCGTATTTTTCTTCCATTGTGACTTCTGTCTGGATTGTTTCTCTGTATGCAACTTGCGGTTGACCTACGTTAGCTTCAACCTTGAATTCGCGTCTCATACGATCAACGATGATATCCAAGTGCAATTCTCCCATTCCGGAGATGATTGTTTGGCTCGTTTCTTCATCTGTGCGAACTCTGAATGTCGGGTCTTCACTGGCAAGTTTCTGAAGAGCCATGCCCATTTTTTCTTGATCCGCTTTTGTTTTCGGCTCGACTGCGATAGAGATAACAGGTTCCGGGAATGAAATTTGCTCGAGAATGATTTGTTTGCCTTGGTCGCAAAGAGTGTGTCCCGTGGATGTGTCCTTAAGTCCAACGACTGCCGCGATATCTCCCGCGTGCACTTCTTTGATTTCCTGTCTTGTGTTTGCGTGCATTTGAAGAATTCGGCCCATTCGTTCTTTGGTTTCCGTGTTTGAATTGTATACATAACTGCCGGCTTCAACGACTCCGGAATATACTCGGAAGTAGGTGAGTGTTCCTACGAATGGATCTGTGGCTATTTTGAACGCCAAAGCGCAGAAAGGTTCATCATCAATAAGTTTTCTTTCCAACGGTTCTTCCGTTCGCGGTTTTATTCCTTTGACCGGGGGAAGATCCATGGGGGATGGGAGATACCAACATACTGCGTCGAGAAGCGGTTGTGTGCCAATGTTTTTTAAAGATGAACCGCAAAGAACCGGGTAAATTTCGTTTGAGATAGTTGCTTTTCTCAAGCCGGCCTTTATTTCTGCTACTGTAGGCTCTTCTCCGCTTACGAATTTGCTCATCAATGTATCGTCATATTCGGAGACTTTTTCTATTAAGTTTGCTCTGTATTTTTCAACTTCGTCTTTCTTGTCCTCCGGGACTTCTGATTCGGTGATGTTTTGGCCTTTATCTCCTTCGAAGTGAAGAGCTTTTCTTTCTATTATGTCGATTATTCCTTCGTGTTCAGAGTCTTGTCCGATTGGGAGATGGATCGCTACGGCGTTTGGTGAGAGACGTTTCAAGATTGAGTCCAAGCTCATGTAGAAGTCTGCGCCCAATTTGTCCATTTTGTTTATGAACGCCATTCGCGGAACGTGATACTTGTCCGCTTGTCGCCAAACAGTCTCGGATTGTGGCTCAACTCCCTGTGATCCGTCGAATACGACGACTCCTCCGTCGAGTACGCGAAGAGAGCGTTCTACTTCGGCCGTGAAGTCAACGTGTCCTGGGGTGTCGATGATATTGATTCGGTATTGTGTGCTGTTTTTTGGCGTCCAGAAGCATGTTGTGGCCGCCGAGGTGATTGTGATTCCGCGTTCGCGCTCTTGTTCCATCCAGTCCATCTGGGCTTCGCCGTCGTGAACTTCGCCTATTTTGTGTGTTTTACCTGTGTAGAAGAGTATGCGTTCGGTCGTTGTTGTTTTTCCGGCATCGATATGTGCGATGATTCCGATATTGCGTAAAAAGTTTAAATCTTCAGCCATGGTTTTTGAGTTTATGTATGTGTAAAAGGCAACTTTTTGGATTGCTGGAGTATTATAGGTAGAAGAGAGGGGAAGTCAAGGGGAGCGGGAAAAACTCAAAAAAGTTAGTGTTGCAAGCCTGCTTCGGCTAGCATGTACGCCGAAGCGGTTTTTGTCCCGCAGTGCGGAACAAAAATGCAACAAAATAACTTTTTTGAGTATTTTCCGCTCCCCTTGGATGGCACGGTAGGATTTACTTGCCTTTTTAGTATCGATTACTTACATTTTCTCTCACCTTCGACAGCAATAATGTCGTTTACGCTAACTTGTTTATAAGGCGTAGCATTATAAGCGGGTCCCAAATCATATATCTGATATTTTGTGCCATACTCACTTTCCGGCAAAAGTCCCATAAAATAAAGCATAAACGGATGATATTTCTTAATTCCAAGTTCATCATTATTTATCACAAAAGTCCCATTGCCACTAGGTATAAAGTAATTCGCCCCCATTAGCGTTCCCGTTTCATATGGGGACTCGAGTCCCCCGTAAAAATGGTAAGAACTCAAGTAGTCTTTTAATCCTAATTCCTCACTTCCATCACCGCTAAATTTATCTCCGACATATACTCCCCAGTAATGTCCTATCTCGTGAGGAATTAAAAAATGGAGAATATGAGATGTAGACGTCACATATTGTGGTGGAGCTATAGCTTCGTGCCAATCATACAGCACAATTACCCCTTTTAGTTGTCCCTCACTTCCCATGGACAATGTGGAATCTCCCAGGGGAATACCTATGCCTTCTATTTGATTTGTGACTCCCATATAATTCGAGGGAGCTCCGTTGCTATCAAACGCTGTAAATACGATTATGAAATCATAGTCGTCCGGATTTGTTTCATAAAAATTATTAGTGATTATATCCTGGTGAGTTAACTTTTTAAGCTCATCAAACATTGTATCCTCGGTTTCCATTATAAATAATGGTGTTGAAGTATCCATCGATGCAAGGTTGTTTGTGGCTTCGGCAAAAGCGGTTGAAGTCTGTTCTCTGTAAAAATCTGCTTTATCCAGGACTTCTGGGTTTATATTTTCCATGTCCTCAACCAACAGTATAAAGGCTGTTTTGAACTCTGTTTGGTTGCAGTATTCGGTATCACATTTACTATCTATGCATTTACCACATTCTTTTTCTTCTTTCTTCACTTTCGTCCCATCACAATAATATTCGACCAACGTATCTCCATCACAAGAATCTGTGTATTGCGTCTGTTTACTTCTCGTGGTCATTTTCCCGTATGTAGTTCCTTTTGTCTCGTAGGTTTTGCCGCCGTCCGAATCGTAGCATTTGTTTGCATCGTACGCAGGTCTCATTAAGCCCTGGACAAAATTGCCTTGAGTCAAAAACAAGGCCACGCCAGCAACAACCAAGCCTAAAACAACACCAAGTATTATTTTTATTGAACGTTTCATAGGAAAGTTTGTTTATAATTTAAACGTGGGGATTGTAGCATGGATCATTGCTTTTTAAAAGGTTTAAGTATAGTATACAATCGGAATGTATACTACTTACCTTTAGACACCATGGCTTACACTCTTATCCCCTCTGTAAAGGGGCAGATCACTATTCCTCCTGAAATAAGAAAAAAATACTGTATTGATAAGGAGACTCCTATTGTTGCCGAGGATAGCGGAAAAGGCGTTATTACTTTGAAAGTCATGAAGATGGTTGGGCCGGATGAGGTTTCTTATTACGAAACAGCAAAGGAATTTGGTCTGGCTTTTAAAAAAGGCATTGATCCAAAAAAATTGGTAGATGCTATCAAAAAGATTGATGGATAGGGTCGGAAAGATCGTTGTGTTTTGAGTGGATTGCTTTGTGCTGTTCGTGAATTGGAGCTTGATGGGCGTGATGTGAAAAAATTAAAGGGAATGGACGGGGTTTTCCGTTTGAGAAAGGGAAAAATCCGGATTCTATTCACTAAAATTGGTGGGCGCGGTGTTGTTTTAAAGGTGGGGATGAGGAAGGATGTGTATTGAAATGAGGGGGCTCGGTAGGTTTTTCTTTGCCTTTTTAGTACCGATTACTCACACTTCCTCTCCCCTTCAACGGCAATAATATCATTTACGCTAACCTTTTTATAAGGTGTAGCATTATCGGCATTTGCACCACCGGGCCCCTGGTCGTATATCTGGTATTTCGTGCTATATTCACTTTTTGGCAAAAGCCCCATGAAATAGAGCATAAATGGATGATACTTCTTGATTCCGGTTTCATCATTCTCGCGCTTAAAAGTCCCGTCGCCATTGGGTATAAAATAATTTGCATACATTAGTGATCCAGTTTCATACGGAGACTCAAGTCCCCCATAAAAGTGTACGCCACCACCACTAGTGCCGTAGTTTTCAAATCCAGGTAAGTAATCTTTTAATCCTAATTCCTCATCTCCATCACCAGTGAAGCTATCTCCAACATAAACTCCCCAGCAATGTCCTATTTCATGAAGGATTAGATTTATTGTTATAGAGGTAAGGTGGGGATATTTCAGCGGGAATCCATACCAATCATATAGCGGAACCACTCCTTTTAACTGTCCTTCACTTCCATAAAATGAAGCTAGATCGTCTAAAAAAAGACCAATACCTTCTATTTGATTTGTAACCGCAGCGTAATATGTTGGCGTTCCCGTTCCGAGATAATCAAACGTTGTAAATACTATTATAAAATCGTAGTCATCCGGATTTGTTTCATAAAAATTATTAGTGACTATCTCCAAGTGAGCCAATTGTTTAAATTCACCTAACATTTCATCCTCGGTTTCCATTATAAATAATGGTGTTGAAGTATCCATCGATGCAAGGCCGTTCGTAGCTCCGGCAAAAGCGGTTGAAGTCTGTTCTCTGTAAAAATTTGCTTGATCCAGAATTTCTTGGGTCACATTTTCCATGTCTTCAACCAACAGTATAAAGGCCGTTTTAAACTCTGTTTGATTACAATATTCAGTATCACATTTACTATCTATACATTTACCGCATTCTTTTTCTTCTTTCTTCACTTTCGTCCCATCACAATAATATTCAACCAACTTATCTCCATCACATGAATCTATATATTGAGTCTTTTTATCCCTCGTGCTCATTTTCCCGTATACCGTTCCTTTTGTTTCGTAGATTTTGCCGCCATCTGAGTCGTAGCATTTGTTTTCATTGTACGCAGGGCGCATTAAGCCTTGAACAAAGTCGCCTTGAATCAAAAATAAGGCTAGAACAGCAATCAACCCCAAAATGATTCCAAGCATTATTTTTATTGAACGTTTCATAAGAAGGTTTGTTTATAATTTAAACATGAGGGATTGTAGCATGGGTTAATGGAAACTACTATCTTATGCGGTTGGACAAGCGCATGCCTTCGGTGTACTGTACAACCTGTCCAGCTTCTCGTAGTCTCAGCTGTTACGCGAAATATTTAACCATAAACCTATGAAAAAATTTTTAACAACGTTAGTAATCTTCCTAACAGGAGCAATCTTTTCAATGGGAGTAGTTTATGCTCTCAAACCAGCCGAAGTCCTAACAAATTTCCCTGACGCCGATTACAGCGATTACTACGGAGATGCTCTCCAAAAAATGTATGGAAGAGGAATAATATTTGGAGACACATACGGAAATTTTAATCCAAATAAACCAGTCACCAGAGCAGAACTTGTAGCAATCTTGGAAAGATACGATGATTCTTTTCTGGATAGAACCGATACAGGAAATACAGCAAAACTAGTTGATCTTATCTGTGACGGATTTGAAAAAGAAGACTTCCAATATAAGCAAGATTTATACGAAGAAATTTGCGAAGCAGAAATTCCACTATAAACAAAAGTTTTAGCATTGCTGAATATCGCATGCACGCAAACGTTAGATGCAATTTCAAAGACATGCGAGTTTTGCGCTCGCTTGCGCTCGCGCTACTCGCCACTACTTAGTACTTCGCAAAGTGGGCGAAGGCTTTGTTTGCTTGAGCCATTCTTTCAGTATCGAGCTTTTTCTTCATAGCTGTTCCTTGCTCGTTGGAGGCTTCAATAAGTTCAGTAGCCAGACGTTCACACATTGGAGATCCTTTTTTGCTGCGTGCCGCTCCAAGAATCCATCGGAAAGTTAAGGCGAGTTGTCGTTCGACTTTTACTTCGAGAGGAATTTGATAAACCGCTCCACCGATTCTTTTTGGTTTTACCTCCATTACAGGTTTTACTTTGTCGATTGCCAGCCGGAAGATTTTTTCCGGGTCTGAACTGGTTTTCTTGGCGATTATTTTAAACGTATCATTTAATATTTTGCGTGCGGTTGATTTTTTACCTTTTTTCATCAAGTAGTTGACGAATCGTTCTTGCATCTGATTTGAACTTTCCGGGATAAATTGGGTTCCTCTTTTTCTGGTTTGTATTGTTGGCATTGATTGTTAAGTTAACGGTGGATTATTGTTTTTTTGTTCCGTATTTTGAACGGCCTTGTTTTCTGTCTTTTACTCCTTCTGAATCGAGCGATCCACGAATTATGTGGTAGCGGACGCCTGGTAAGTCTCTAACTTTTCCGCCTCGGATGGTAACAACTGAGTGCTCTTGAAGGTTGTGTCCTTCTCCCGGGATGTATGCGACCACTTCATGTTTATTTGTCAGACGGACTCTCGCGATCTTTCGAAGAGCTGAGTTCGGTTTCTTCGGTGTGGTAGTTGTAACTTTGATGCAGATTCCTCGTTTCTGAGGGCAACAAAGTTTGGTCGGCCTATTTTTCAGCGTGTTAAAAGTGGCTGCAAGAGCTGGGCGGTTGGATTTCCTTTTTGGCTGTTTTCGCGGTTTGCGTATCAGTTGATTTATTGTTGGCATGGCTGGGATAATTTATATGATGATTTACAGAAATGCAAGCGGATTTTTTGCTGTACTTATATTACCGGCAATGGTTCTTTCTCGTCCTCTTCGTCTTCTTTTTTACTTTTTCTTTTTAATTCTTTTTCAGCTTTTTTGTACTCATCGGGGTGTTGTTTTCTGTACATTTCTCCTGCCGGTATTAACTTACCTATGATTACGTTTTCTTTAAGTCCTTCTAGTCTGTCGATTTTCTTTGTTGTTGATGCTTCGACAAGTACTCGAATAGTTTCCTGGAATGATGCGGCTGAAAGCCAACTGTCTGTGTACAGAGCTATACGTGTGAGTCCGAGAAGGAGGCGTTCGCTTCTGGCAGGGTGCTTGCCTTTTTTTCTGAGTTTTTCGTTGACGTTTTCGTACTTGATCACGTCAACAATTTCTCCAGGCAAGAAGTGTGTGTCTCCACTTTCCATGACGCGAACTTTTGAAAGCATCTGGCGCGCTATAATTTCGATGTGTTTGTCGTTGATTGTTTGTCCCTGGGAGGCATAGATGCTTTGAACTTCCGTCATTATGTATTTTTCTACCGAGTAGATGTCTGTCAGTTTCATGAGTTTCTTGAGATTAAGGTGGCCGTTTGTGATGGGGGTTCCTTTTTTTAACTCCTGGCCGTCTTTGACGATCACTGTTTTGCCTTGCGGTATTTTGTAGATTTTTTCCACAGGGCCTTCTGATACTGTGACGATTTTTTCGCCGGTGATTTCTTTAACTTTTCCATTTTCAATCGCCTTTAGCGTTGCTTTTGAATCTTCCGCTTTTGCGATAACCATTTTTTCTTTTACTTTGTCACCTTTCTTCACGGTTGGGATCATGTTTGCGAGAAGTTCGTATTCTTCTTCAATAGGTTCTCTTGAGATCATTGAGACTTCAACCTTCTTGTCCTTTTGTCTAACAGAAACTTTGCCTGAGATTTCCGTCATGACTGCCGGAGATTTCGGTGGGCGCGCTTCGAAGAGTTCTTCCACGCGTGTAAGACCCTGGGTGATGTCTCCGCCTTCGGCAACTCCACCCATGTGGAAGGTACGCATAGTGAGCTGAGTTCCCGGTTCTCCAATTGACTGGGCGGCGATAATTCCGACAGCGGTTCCGATATCTACTGTTTCATTAAGTCCCAAGTCTTTGCCGTAGCATCTTATACAGATACCGTCTTCGGTCTGACATGTCATTATTGAGCGTACTTTAACTTCTTCAACTCCCGAGCTTGCGATTTTTTTAATTTCTTCGCTTCCGATTTCCTGGGTCTTTTTACCGATAATTTCTCCTGTGTTTGGAGCGACTAAGTCTTCGGCCAAGGTTCGTCCGTAAATTCGATGTTCGAATTTTTCTCCGATCTTGTCACTATCGCTTCTTGTGACCTTGTGTGCGTGCGGAGATTGACAATCGTATTCTTTGATAACAATGTTCTGAACTGCGTCTACTAGACGGCGTGTTAGGTATCCGGCCTCGGCTGTCTTCAACGCGGTGTCGGATTTACCTTTGCGTCCTCCGTGTGTCGCGATAAAGTACTCCAAGATTGAGAATCCTTCTTTAAGGTTTGATTTGATAGGAAGTTCGATAGTTTTACCGGCTGGATTGGCTACCAATCCTTTGATTCCGCAGAGCTGAGTGATCTGTCCCCAGTTACCGCGGGCGCCGGAATCGACCATGTAGAAGAGGTCGTTTGATTCATCAAATCCTTCGATCATCGCATTCGTGATGTCGGATTTTGCTTTGGACCAGACTTTAATATTATTGTGGTAGCGTTCGTCCTCGGTGATAAGTCCTTTCCAATATTGATTATTGATTTTCTTAACCGTTTCCGAAGCTTCTTCGACTATTTCGACCTTCTTTTCCGGGACTATCATGTCTGCTGTTGCTATCGATAGTCCTGAGATTGTGGCGAATTTGAATCCATATCTCTTGAGGTCGTCGCCGAGTCGTGCTGTTCTTTTGGTTCCGTGTTTTTCAAAACATTCCGCTACGATCTGTCCCAATTTTTTCTTTCCGACTGTTTCATTGTAGAAGGGTAGGCGGTCCGGGATGACTGAATTGAAAATCAAACGTCCCACTGTTGTTTCTATAATTTCGTCCTTTACGCGCGCTTTTATCGGAGCTTGCAGACTAACGTGGCCGGATTGATATGAAAGAACCGCTTCCTGCGTGTTTACGAAGGCCATTCCTTCTCCTTTTCTGCCGCGATTCATCTTCGTTAAGTAATAACAGCCCAAAACCATGTCTTGTGTCGGAGTGATGATAGGATCTCCGCTCGATGGTTTCAGGAGATTATTTTGAGAAACTATTAGGTTCTTGGCTTCTTCCTGAGCCGCCTTTGAAAGCGGAACGTGAACGGCCATTTGGTCTCCATCGAAGTCGGCGTTGAAGGCCGCGCACACTAGTGGGTGGATGCGGATAGCTTTACCTTCCGTAAGGACTGGTTGGAAGGCTTGGATACCAAGTCTGTGAAGTGTCGGAGCGCGGTTTAATAGTACGTAGTGATCGTGAGTTACTTCTTCCAAGATGTCCCAGACTTCGCGTTTGTTTGCCTGAATTAATTTTTCAGCGTTTTTGATGTTGTGCGCGTAGCCGTCCGAGATAAGTCGGCCTATTACGGATGGTTTGAATAATTCGAGAGCCATCAATTTCGGAAGTCCGCATTGGTGTAGACGCAGTTTTGGTCCAACCACAATTACGGAACGTCCGGAATAGTCGACACGTTTGCCGAGTAAATTTTGTCGGAAACGACCTTGCTTACCTTTCAACATGTCTGATAGTGAGCGAAGTTTTCGTTTGTCTCCAGCTGTGAACACCGCTCTTCCTGAGCGGGCGCTGTTGTTTAATAAAGTATCTACCGCTTCTTGGAGCATTCTTTTTTCGTTTCTACAGATAACTTCCGGTGCGCCGATTGAAAGTAGTCTCTTTAGGCGATTGTTTCTGTTGATTACGCGTCGGTATAGATCGTTAAGGTCTGAAGCCGCGAAGCGCCCGCCGTCGAGTTGTACCATCGGGCGAAGATCCGGTGGGATTACAGGAAGGACTGTCAGGATCATCCATTCCGGTTTTATTCCCGCTTTTTGTAGGCTTCCGGCTAATTTTAGTCGTTTAAGGAGTTTCTTTTTTCTTTGTCCGCTTGTTTTTTTAATTTCCACTTCCAGGACTTCTTGCATTTTTTTAAGATCTAATTCTTCAATGATCTCTCTTATCACTTCCGCTCCTGTTCCGGCTTTAAACACATGGCCAAATTTGAGCGACATATCTCTGTATTCGATCTCCGAATACACTTTTCCTTCTTTAAGGCTGTTAAGATCATCTTTTGCGACTTGGTGTTGTTCTTCCAATTCCTCGATTTTCATTGCACATATCTTTTCGAGGTTGTCTACGCGTTTTTTCTTTTCGGTAGCTGTCGCGCTTTTGGCGTCGAGCTCGGCTTCAAGTTCTTTTTTCTTGTCTTTGAATTCCGCTTGTATTTTCTTTTTGTGTTCCTTAAATTCTTCTTTGAGCTGGTTTTTTGCTTCTTCTCTTGCCGTGATGTCAACTTCTTTTACCATATAGGCGGCAAAGTAGATGACCTGTTCCAATGTTTTTACCGGGATGTCGATGAGCAGACCTATTCGGCTTGGAGTTGATCTCACAAACCAAATGTGTGTTACGGGACTTGCGAGTTTGATGTGTCCCATTCGAACTCTTCGTACTGAAGAGCGTGTGACTTCGACGCCGCATTTTTCGCAGATGACGCCTTTGTATCTGATTCTCTTGTATTTTCCGCAGTAACATTCCCAGTTCTTTGTCGGACCAAAGATCTTTTCGCAGAATAGCCCGTCGCGTTCGGGTTTCTGGGTTCTATAGTTTATGGTTTCCGGCTTTTTAACTTCGCCGTGTGACCAGGATAAGATCTGTTCAGGGGAAGCGACCGATACGGCAATGGCGTTAAAATCGTATTGGTTTTTTTTATCGCTTACATTTTGAGCCATATTGTTGTGTTAATTATAGGCCTAGATCTTTGTCAATTGGGTTGTCGCCGCTGTCTTCTGGCGGAGCCTCGTCTTCAGATGGAGTTGGAGGAGTGGACGCCTCTGGCGTCTGTTCTTCGCCGGTTGCCGGGACATAATCTTCGTCGCTCTCACTTTTTTTGTTGAGCATGATCATGTCTTCAACAACTATTTCTGTCTTGAATTTTCGAACGCCTTCTTCTGTGTCCCAGCTTCGTGTCTTCAAATATCCTTCAACGTAGACTAATTTGCTTTTTCGGAGATATTTTTCACATATTTCGGCGAGTTTCGCCCACGCCACGCATTCGTGAAATTCAGCAGAAGTTTTCTTTTCTCCGGTTGAAGTTACCCATTCGCGGTTTGTTGCTATTCCGAATGTAACGATATTTTGGCCGTTTGGTGTCTGTCTCATTTCAGGATCTCTTGTCAGGTTCCCGATAATGATTACTTTGTTTACCGATCTCATAATTTTTTGGTTAGTGGTTGTGGCCCGGCTAAAGCCGGATGCGATTTAAATTTTCTGATGTTCAACTGTTTCTATCACTTCCGCTTCTTCTTCGGAGGGTTCTACGTATTCGTCGTCTCCCGGTTTCCCAGTTTTGACGTCTTCCTCTAACATTAGATCAACGTTTAGACATAGGCTTTGAAGTTCTTTGACCAATACGTTGAAACTTTCCGGAGTTCGCGGGCGTTTGATTGGTTCGGCCTTGATGATCGATTCGTATGCTTTTGAGCGTCCGTATACGTCATCTGATTTGATTGTTAGCATTTCCTGAAGTACATGAGAGGCTCCGTATGCTTCGAGTGCCCACACCTCCATTTCTCCAAATCTCTGTCCGCCGTGCTGAGCTTTACCTCCGAGAGGTTGTTGTGTGACGAGAGAGTATGGTCCGACGGAGCGTGCGTGGATCTTATCTTCGACCAAGTGATTGAGCTTCATTATATATGCGTATCCGACGGTCGTTTTTTGATCGAAAGGTTCGCCTGTTTTTCCGTCATATAATTGGATTTTCCCGTTTTCCGGGAGGCCTGCCTTTTTTAATAATTCATGAATTTGTTCATTT
>Ga0265296_1001524_pt1 | contig 26408 bp, 22 predicted proteins | sample MunlanPumphouse1_FD_189073 | JGI IMG/M metagenome (GOLD analysis project Ga0265296, IMG submission 189073) | Groundwater microbial communities from a municipal landfill in Southern Ontario, Canada - Pumphouse #1 | ecosystem: Environmental > Aquatic > Deep subsurface > Groundwater | place... | reverse complement strand
GTCGGCATCGGGACGACGGCGCCGGGGGCTGCATTACAAGTAGGAACTTATGCCTCAGAGATACGTCTCGGTGATATTACTGGTGGTAGCAGTGGCTCTGCAGGTTCTCTTTCTTGGGTTAATAGTGGTCTCTATCAGACAGCGCAAATTGAAGCTATCTATGATGGTGCTGGTACTTATGGAGCATTATTATTTAAGACTAATTACGGTGCTGGTTCAGCAACAGAGAGAATGAGGATAACTCACACCGGCAACGTCGGCATCGGGACGACGAGTCCAAACGCACTTTTACAAGTAGCAGGGACTATCAACGCCACCAGCTTAGGGTCTACGCCTCTCTCTACCTCGGGGAATCTGCAGGTAACTGGGACTGGGGCGCATTATATATCACAAGGCAATGTCGGCATCGGGACGACGGCACCAAGTCAATTATTCCAAGTTGGTCCAACTACTCCAACAGGTGTCACACCATATTCTCTATTGAATGGTTTGCGTATTAGCGGTGGTGATACTTCAAATACTATTTGGCAATCAGTTGCGGACACGAATTTGATTATTGCGGTGAATAGTACTTTAAATACAAAATATGTCGGTTTAGGTGCAACATCAAATTCTGGTCTGGTCGTGACAGGAGCAGGCAACGTCGGCATTGGGACGACGGGGCCGGGGGCTGGTTTAGAAGTTATAAAAACTGGGACAACAGCAATCTTTAGAAGGAGTAGTACCGTTGCTTCAGGAGGAACAGTGGATTTTGGAAGTGGAACGGGTTTGGTTACGCTCGCGAGCTCACTTCTTGCAGAGGGGGATTTCTCTATTAAAGATGATGCTGGGGCAACAATGTTCTTTATCAAAGAAAATGGCAACGTCGGCATCGGGACGACGAGTCCTTTGGCGAAATTGCAGGTGGAAGGGCAGTATTTCTCCAATAAGTATGCTTTGGCTTATGGCGCTACGCTTGCGGTAAATTGGGCTAATGGGAATGTGCAGGCGGTTACCTTAACCGGTAATGTTACTACTATTACCTTTAGCGGAGGCCAGGCCGGAGGCCGCTATATGCTGATTATGTCACAGGATGGCACCGGCAGTCGCACCGTTAGCGGCTGGCCGACTTCGCCAACTTTGAGGTGGCCCTGCGGAATTGCTCCGACAATGACTGCTGCGGCGAGTAAAACCGATGTCTATAGCTTTGTCTTTGACGGCACCAGCTATTACGGCGGGGCAAGCCAGAATTATTAAAGCCGCTGTAGTTGCCCAATTTATTGGGCAAAACAGGCGGCACAAGCCTGATAAATCGGGCTAACTCAAGCCTGATAAATCAGGCAACTACATTGAGGGTTACAACTCAAGCCCGATAAATCGGGCAACTACAATGAGATACACAACAGCCTGAAGGCTGGGTTCCGGAGGGAAATGGGAAACCGCCTGATTAGGCATTTAAGATGAGTGGGGTTGGGATAAAAGCAATTTCGGCAGCTGCGGCGGCTGGCACTGGGGTGAAAATATTTTCGTTAGATCCCCGCTTTTCTTGCGTCAATTAAGGGTGAGAGAAAGGAGGGGGGATACTATGAGGCTCTTCACCCTTATAAAGATTTTTTTAAGGCAGTTTAAGCGGAAAAACCTGCCGGATAGGCAGCCTGCTCCCGATTTATCCGAAACTCGGCAGGAAAACACAGCTCTTTTTCGGCAGGTAAAACTGGCAAAAGCAGGCAATTTAACTGACAGCCTAGATGAGCTATCCGCGAGATCTAGCGTAGGCCATTGCCCCTATTGTTCAGGCAAGGATTTTATTAAAAGCGGGAAAAGAAAGAAAAAATATGAAACCCAACAGCGCTACTTTTGCAATAGCTGCCAGCGGTTTTTTGTCCCGCAAAATGTTAAAGGCAAATCTTTTCCGCTTAAGCTGATACTAGAGGGGTTGAGTTACTACAATAAGGGTTTTAGTATGGTTGAGGCTTGCGCCTATTTAAAAGAGAATTTCGGCTTGGAAGTTAAGGATTCCACTCTTTCGGATTGGGTGAAGGAATTTACGCCGATTTGCCGTTACAGCCGGCTGCGGCCTTATGGCCTGAAACTATTCAGCCCAAATCAGGTGATTCAGTCTGTGCATCTTTTCCACCGGCAGGTCTATGATTTTTCTCTGCACCGGGCAAAGCTGGCGCTGCTTCTGCAGGAATACAGGAATAATAAATTTGACAACCTGCGGGAATTTTTGGAGGCGATTCAAAAAGAATGCCCGCACCAGTTTTTTCAGCAGGGCGCGCGCTCCAGCGAGCTTAAGGTGGATTTTGATTTGAGGGAGGTAATGATTAAGGAGAAGCAAAACTTTGCTACCCGTATTGCGACTTTAGCGCTGCAGGCGGTTAATGATAACAAAGAAAGGCATAAGGCGCTGCAAAAGTTTATGCTTTGTAATGATTCGGTAACTGTAGCGGTTGAGGTTCCGGTGTATATGGATAAGATGGATATTGAGCATATGCAGGAGGAGCTGGGGTTTAAGATTCCTATTGCCGATATTGCAAGCCGGCCTTTGGAAGAAGACGGTGCCGGGGTTGGGATTGAAAGCGGGCCGGGGAAGCAATTACGGCACCGGGAAAACTCAACGTCGGCAGCAACGTCGGCAAGAATCATCACTGGCCACATTGATATCCTCCAGCTGCGCAACGGCGCGGTGCATATCCTGGATTATAAGCCCAATGCCGCCGCCGGCAAGCAGAGTGCCAGCATTACCCAGCTTACGCTTTACGCCCTGATGCTTTCCCGGCTGACGGGCTTGCGGCTCTTTGATTTTAAGTGCGCATGGTTTGACGAGAACGCCTATTTTGAGTTTTTCCCCCTGCATGTGGTGTATAAATTGCGCCAGTACGCCAAAAAAGACCACCCTGATCAGATGAAACTATTCGCGGAGGGCAGCCAAGATGTTATATAGGCCAAACTTTAAGAAATCCGCGTTTCGGGTAAAAAAGCCCATTCGCAGTTTCCGCGATTTAGAGGTTTACCAGCGCGCCAGCGAGGCGGCCACGGAAATAATCACTAAAATTATTCCTTTGCTGGGCGGGGAAAATTCGCCGGTTAAGGAGAAGTTAGTTGATTGCTGCCTGAAGATCCCGGAGGCAATAGCAATAGCGCATTCGCACAGGTTTGAAAAGGGCGATGAGTCAAACTTTCTGGAAGATGCTTTAGAAGGCTGCAATAAAGCAGTAGTTTATCTGGAGCAGGCGCGGGATATTTATATTAAGGATATTGAAGGCAGGGCAGTTTGCGAGGATTTAATCAAGCGCTATATACTGGAGCGCAGGAAGATTTTTAATCTTTATAAAGCCTGGCAAAAGTTTGAGAGCTACGCAATCACAAAAGGGAGTAAATAGGGATAGCTATTCTTTGCTGATTTGTGCATAAATAGTTACTGCTGAAAAACTCCTGTAGTTGCCCAATTTATTGGGCAAAACAAGCGGCTCAAGCCTGATAAATCAGGCAACTACAATGAGATGCACAACAGCCTGAAGGCTGGGTTCCGGGGTGAGTTTCAGGAATTCAGCCTTTAGGCTGAAGCAGTGCAGCAGTATGAATACACTAAGGGGATTTTGTTAGCTAATGGTAGGGTTCTGGTGAGGTGAAAATGGCATCCCTTGCCGATATTGGGGGGTTGCCGGAATTAGCATTTGATTTTATTCTATTGCGGTGTTAAACTGTTAACGGAGGTGAGGAAAATGAGACTACAGGTTGTTATTGAAGAGGATGAGACAGGTTATTATGTGGCTGAAGTTCCGGCGCTGCCTGGTTGTGTTTCTCAGGGTAAAACCATAGCTGAGGTAAAGACTAATATCAAAGAGGCCATTGTTGGGTGGTTGGCAGTTATGAATGACAAAGCCAAACGCCGTCAAGCACAGTTAGTAGAGGTGATGGTATGAGCCATCAGCTCAAATTATGTTCAGGCGCGATTGCGGTAAAAAAGTTCAAACGCGCTGGTTGGACAGTTGACCGTCAAGCAGGGTCTCACGTTATGCTTGTAAAGCAAGGTTATCCTTATACATTATCAGTTCCTCAGCATAAAGAACTCGGTATCGGTATCCTCAAGAAACTCTTGAAGCAAGCCGAGTTTAGTGTTGAAGAATTTAATGCGCTTTAAGCTGTAAGAAATAGGACAAACCGCCATAAAAATGGCGGTTTTGGGGTATAAAATAAAGTATCTCAATCTCGGCATCGGGACGACGAATCCTTTGGCGAAATTAGAGGTAGCCGGCCAGTATCTCTCTACAAAATATACCTGCACTACTACCCTTAATTGGAATAATGGCAATGTGCAGTATATCCAGCTTGCTAATGCCGGCCAGACCTTTACTTTTGCTAATCCAGTAGGCGGGGCAAAGGTATATGCTGATTTTGAAACAGCCCTCATCAGGGGCAGCAGGCACAGTTACTTGGCCGGGAACCGTCTTATGGCCTTGCGGCATAGCTCCTACTTTGACTGCGACTAACAGCAAGGTAGATGTTATAATTTTTGTCTATGACGAAACGAACTCAAAGTATTACGGCGGCGCCAGCCAGAATTATTAAAGCCGCTGTAGTTGCCCCATTTATGGGGCAAAAAAGAGGTATCAACCCAAGCCTGATAAATCAGGCAATTACATTGAGACGCACAACAGCCTAAAGGTTGGGTTCCGGAGGGAAATGGGAAACCACCTGATTAGGCATTTAAGATGAGCGGGGTTGGGATAAAAGCAACGTCGGCATCGGCAAGGTGCGCAAATACCAGCCGGGGGACGAATTCTTAGGCATAGCCTCCAAATATGTCCCAAAACCGCAATTGCTCTTTGATTGGTTTTTAGAACACAGGTACAGCGATTTGTCTGCGGGGTTTACGTTTGCCTTGGATGGCTTGGTCCATTTTTTCAGCTTCGCTGCCGGGAATCCAGATTTCCTGACATTGACTACAGGCCTGGACAGGCACCTTGGCAAACAGGTAGAGGTGCCCGTTGACTAAACGGTCAAGGGTGGTTTTTTGAATATAAAGTTTTCCTCCGCAAATGGCGCATAATGAATTTTTCATAGATTTTTCTCCCTTCTGGTTTTTGGATTCAGCCATTTGACCGGATCCAGCCAGTGTGCAGTGATAATAAAGACTTCTTTATACAGTGCGCACAGCACATAAAGTGGTTGATAGGTTTTTATATAGCCCAGAATTAGACAGCTGGGATATGGTTTATCATGAGGATAATTTTCTATAATTTCTCCCGTAAGTATTACATGTTTAATTTCTTCAAGAGAAATTTCCCGAGTATCGCAGCGCCTCTGTGCGTGCCGGGTAATTTTATATTCTCCTTTGAGGAGTTTTTGTCGGATTTGTTTAAGCATCAGAGTTATTTATAGCATAGGCAGTTAGTCTTGTCAAGCGTATCTTGGGACACCTTCGCCTGCGTGGGCAATTAAGAGGGGCGGGGTTGGGATAAAAGCAATTTCGGCAGCTGCGGCGGCCGGCAGCAATAGCGTCAATGTAGTTGCCCCATTTATGGGGCAAAAAAGAGGTATCGACACAAGCCTGATAAATCAGGCAACTACATTCAACAATGGGGCCGGTTCTATTTTTCTACGGGTTTTTATCTTGATTTTACCTTGAGACTGTGATAATTTAAAAATGGAGGCGGGAAAAAGGGAATGATTAAGGTATTAGCGAAAGTTAGCAAAGCAGGCAAAAGCAGGGATGTGGAGTTCTTGGTGGATAGCGGAGCCAGCTATACGCTTCTTCCTGAGAAAGTTTGCAAGGAATTCAAGTTAAAACCGATGCGAGAAATGAGTTTTTCTTTGGCCGACGGAACAGCTATTAAAAGAAAAATTTCAGAAATACATTTTGAATATAAAGGCTTGCATGGTACGACGCCGGTAATCATAGGAGAAAAAGGCGATGAGGCCCTGCTGGGAGCGTTGACTCTTGAAATATTAGGGTTAGTGTTAAACCCATTCAAGCGCGAGCTGGTTTCTATGAAGATGATGCTGGCTTAAAGGTAAAGTTAGCTATGAGATTTCGCCGGGGCACTTGTGGGTTATGCAAACCTTCGAAACGTTATAAGACTAACGCAACACGCAAAAGCCAGAAGGCTAAAAGCGAGATTCTGGATGAAATATGCGGCAAAGCAAGTCCTGCTATAGGTTTTCGTGAGATAAACAAATAAGTAAAAATGCTGACGCGGGGAGACGCGGGAATTCAGCATTTATGCTGAAGAAGCAAGAAGCCCCAACAACATGCATAGCCTAAAGGCTGGGTTCCTAAAACGGGGCCGGATCTATTTTTCCGCAATGGCGTAAATGTAGTTGCCCCATCTATTGTAGTTGCCCAATTTATTGGGCAAAACAAGCGGCTCAAGCCTGATAAATCAGGCAACTACATTGAGGGTTGCAGCAGAACGATGTCGCTGTAGTTGCCCAATTTATTGGGCAAAAAAGAGGCATCGGCCCAAGCCTGATAAATCAGGCAACTACGATGAGATGCAGAACAGCCTAAAGGCTGGGATCCTAGACGACACTTCGGGAATTCAGCCTTTAGGCTGAAGCGTACCTCCCCTAAAGGGCGGCATGCTGCAAAAGATAATTTTATACTTGACAAGTACAATATTATTAGATATTCTTATACCTGCCGGGGGTAGTATAAATAGAGCAGGAGGCAAAAGTAGTGTTATATCATAGGAAGGTATTAGAGCGGATAAACAGGGTATTGCCAAGGGAAGAATTTATCATCCTTACCGGGCCCAGGCAGGCAGGCAAGACCTCTATTTTAACAATGCTAAAAGCGCAGTTGGAAGAAAAAGGCCAGCCGTGCAGTTATCTTAACCTGGAAAACCCGCAATACCTAAAAGTATTAAACAAACACCCCTTTAACCTCTTTGAGCTGATTCCCTCCAGCAGGGGGAGGCAGAATGTTTTTATTGATGAGGTGCAGTACCTGGATGAGCCTACGAATTTTTTAAAATTATTATATGATGAGAAAAGAGGCAATGTAAAAATTATTGCCTCTGGCTCTTCGGCTTTTTATATTGATAAGAAATTCAAAGACAGCCTTTCCGGAAGAAAGTTTTTATTTGAGGTTTTGCCTTTAAACTTTGATGAATTTCTTGTATTTAACCGGCAGGATGATTTACTGAAGAGAAAAAATTCCAGCTTAACTCTTTATTATAAACAAAAACTATTGGCATTATGGGAAAAATACCTGGCGTATGGAGGGTATCCCAAGGTAGCCTTGGCAGAAAACGATGGCATAAGAAGGATTGTTTTAGAGGAAATAGGCTCTTCCTATATAAAGAAGGACATAACTGATGCCGGCATAAAAAATACAGAAAAATATTTTTCAATGTTAAAAATTTTATCCGAGCAGACCGGCCAGCTGGTTAATTCTCAGGAGCTGGCAAATACCTTAAAAGTGGCGCATAAAACAGTGGATGAATATTTGTATGTAATGAAAAAATCATACCAAGTCGCTTTCATCAGGCCGTTCTATAAAAATTTAAGAAAAGAACTGACCAAGATGCCCAAGGTGTATTTTTTTGACTTAGGCCTAAGAAATTACTTTTTAAACGATTATAATTTGCCGCAAAAGCGGCAGGATAAGGGAGCGTTTTTAGAAAACATTGTTTTTCAGGAGCTATTGAGAAAGACAAACAGCGCTGATAAGATTAAATTCTGGCGCACACAGGGCAGGGCCGAGGTAGATTTTGTTGTGGATAATGAAGCCTTTGAGGTTAAATTTGATTCAGGCCACACAGCAAAAAAGCCGTATAGGGAATTCATAAAACAATACCCGCAGATCAAATTTGCTTTTTTAGCCTACAAGGATATTTTAGAGAAATTTTATGGCTGGCGGTAAAACGGGGCCGGATCTATTTTTCCGCAATGGCGTAACTGTAGTTGCCCAATTTATGGGGCAAAAAAGTAGTTGCCCCATCTATTGTAGTTGCCCAATTCATTGGGCAAAAAAGGTGTCGGCACAAGCCTGATAAATCAGGCCGACCCAAGCCTGATAAATCAGGCAACTACATTGAGGGTTGTAGCAGAACGATGTCGCTGTAGTTGCCCCATTTATTGGGCAAAAAAGTAGTTGCCCCATTTATTGTAGTTGCCCAATTCATTGGGCAAAAAAGGTATTGGCTCAAGCCTGATAAATCAGGCAACTACATTGAGATGCACAACAGCCTGAAGGCTTAGGTTCCGGAGAGAGACAGAGAATGATTAAGATGAGAAAAACCTTTTCCCTTGTTTGCCTAGGCGGTATTCTTGCCTTGCTTGGCCCGATGTCCGCGGCGCAGGCGGCAGCGCCAGTGCGTTTAAGCGCGCAGCAGCAGGCGCAGATGGAGGAAAAAGGGTGGAATTCCAGAAAGGTCCCTATTGAAGGGGCGGAGGTGAAAGATAAAAGCGGCCGGGTTACCTCAATTACGCCTACTAAATTTATGGGCGAATTCCATGTCAAACAGATAAACTTTCTTGACTCCGACGGTAAATTTAAAGAGATAAACACTGCCTTTATTCCCCGCGCCGGCGGCGGGTTTGAAATGCTCAATGCCCCGTTTAAGGCCTTTGCCCCGGAATATTCTGACGGAATTGCTCTCTTTCGCGACGACAACCGCTTTGATATTGAGTCCAAGAGCGTGATTAATGAAGCTGCGCTGGATATGAGCTTTCAGGCAGTGGGGGTGAATAAGGTGAAGGGCGAGATTGCCAGCGGGGATTTAATGACTGCCGCCGGCTTGGATAAGAATGTTACCTACGTCCTTTATAAAAACGCCTTTGAATTTGCCGACCTGATTTATTATGTCCGCTTTGGAAGGGTTCCGGCCTTGGTTAAGCTGATCAGATTTAATGCTAAGCCGCAGCAGTTGGTTTATCCGTTTAAGGTTTCTTACAGCGATAATCTGGATATCTCCAGTTACAGCGGCAAGGCTAAAAATAAATGGAATAAGAAATCCGCCTTTGCCGTTGCTGAAGGTTCTCCTGTTGATATAGAGAAGGCCGGTTCCCGGCGCAGGATAAAATTCCAGCCTTCTCTTATCTGGGACAGCAAAATCAGCAGTAACAGGCGCGAAAAGAGGAATAAAAGGCCTATTCAGGTGCAGATTAAGCCTGATACAGGAGGGTTTATTTTAACAAAAACACTGCCCGCGGATTTTTTTGCTTCCGCGGTCTACCCGGCCTATACCGATACAGTGTCTAGCTATTACTCAGGCGTCGGAGACGGCCAAGTTGAGTCGCTTAATTCCTCTACCTGGTCAACTGTGCACGATGCCTCAGCAGGCGTCGCCTCAGATTACACAAGCACACCCATATACCTTACCCTTGATGCCAGCTATTGGATTGGCAGGGCATTTGTGCCGGTATATACTTATGATTTGCTTGATGATGCAATTATCACTGCCGCCTCGCTAAAGATATATCCCACATACACGGCTGATAATGACAATGACGGTTCTGACTATCTGACTGTGGTGCAAACCACGCAGGCCTCTACCAGCTCTTTGGTATTGGAAGATTTTGACCAGTGCGGGGCAGTGAGTACTCCTACCGAAGGTATAGACAGCGGCGAGAGAAAGGACATTACCAATATCACCACCTCCACTTATCTTTCCTTTACCCTTAATGCTACCGGCCGGGGTTGGATCAACAAGGCCGGTTACACTATGTTAGGCATACGCGAAGGCCATGACACTACCAATGACCCTATTGCAAATTCTAATGAAGTGCATTTCTCCAGCTCAGAGGCAACTGGCACTTCGCAAGACCCCTATCTGGAAGTTACCTGGATTCCCTTGACCTTGACCATCTCTAACGCCGGCGGGAACTGGGACAGCACCGCAACTTGGGTAGAGGGGGTGGTCCCAACCTCAGCTAATAACGTAGTCGCTACTTCCTCAAGCGGCAACCTGACGATTAATGTGGCTGCCGCCTGCCGCTCCGCGGATTTCACCAATTACACCGGCACCCTCACTCATAATTCAGGGATTACTTGGTCAATAGGCGATGCTAGCGGAGGGACATTAAAGCTTGTTGCCGGGATGACTTATACCCCGGCGGATAATACCGCGGCCATATCCTTTGTCTCCACTACTACCGGCAACACCATTACTACCGCGGGTAAAACCTTAAAGAATACCACCTTTAACGGCTCCGGCGGATACTGGACCCTGCAGGATAATTTGGTCGCGGGCAATGACTTGGCAGTTACTGCTGGCACACTGGATGCGGGCGCGGGAAAAACCATTTCCGTTACCGGTACCCTGACAGTTAATGGCGGCACTATCACTGCTGCTTCCAATAACCTTGCGATTACCGTTGGCGCGCTTACCCACAGCTCCGGGACAATCTCCACTACTACTTCGGGGAATATTACTTTAAACGGCTCCGGAGTTTATACCATCGGCAATATCTCTTCTGCCGGTAACGTTGGCATCGGCACGACAACTCCCCCTTCCGGCATCACTCCTACTGCAAGCACTACTTTGACTGGCGGGACTGTTAATATAACCTGTGCCGGTAATATAGGTATTGGCTCTACTAATGTGGCAATGGGTGTGCATACCACTGTAAACGCCACTACCACTGATGGTATTATAAACTTAGAGCGCACTTCCGGAGATTTAACTACAGGCACAATTACCGCCGGAGGGTCCAAGGCCGTTACCTTAATGACCATTACTTCAGGCAACTTAGTAGCAGGTAGTATTTCTAGTTCTGGAGGTACAGTAGCTCTTACTGGAGCTGGAGCGATTACTGACGGTAACGCAGCCACCACTAATATTACTGCAACAACCTTGACGGCTCGAGGGTCAACCGGCATTGATTTGGATACAAATGTAAGCTCTATTACGGCAACTACTTCCGGCGCAGGGACAATTGATTTAAATGAGGTTGACGCGGTAACCTGTACTAATGTGACCTCTGCCAACGGCGCGATCATTATCACCTCCGGAGGGACTAATACTGCTACCCGCGTGCGCGCTGGCGGCGCAAACGCAGCCGTGACCATAACTACCACCTCCGGCGATATCATAGTAGGCTTAAATACGGCAACAGGCAGGACAGCGACTCTTAATTCCGCGGGCGCGATTACAGACGGCAATGGCGCAACCGTTAATATAATCTCATCAATCCTTTATCTTTCTGCTGGCGGCGGCATTGATTTGGATACGAATATAGACTCTATCACTGCCACCACTAGCGCTGCCGGGAATATCCTTATTGATGAGGCTAATGCGGTAACCTTGACTAATGTGGCCAGCAATAGCGGCGCGGTTACTATCAACGTCGGAGGGGCTATTACCGTTACTAGCGTTGCAGCAGGCGGCTCCGGGACTATCGGTTTGACCGCGACTAGCGGCGGTATTTCAGTTGCCGGGCCCATTAATACCGCGGGAAATGTCAGTTTGACCCCTACTGGTAGCCAGTGTTCTCTCAATGATAATTCTACGGTTACTTCCGCTGCTTTTTCAGTTACCACTAGCCTCACTATTAATAATGCCATCATCAATTGGATCTTGGGCGGCGATTTAACCGTCGGAAACACCCTGACCTTGACCCAAGGAACCCTGAATGCTAACAACAAGAATGTAAACTGCGCTGCTTTTTCTTCCTCTAATTCCAATACCCGGGTGCTGTCTATGGGCTCTGGCACCTGGACCATAAGCGGGACCGGGACAATCTGGGATATGACTACTACGACTGGCCTTACCTTAACCCCGGCAACATCGCTGATTACCATATCCAATACCTCGGCAACCGGCAAGACTTTTAACGGCGGAGGTAAAACTTTTAATAACCTTTCTATCACCGGCGGCGGATCAGGTGCAGTAACTTTTAGCGGAGCAAACTCCTTTACTGACTTTACCATTAACGCCCCTAAGTCAGTGGTTTTTCCCAGCAGCGCGACGCAAACTTTTGGCGGGACTTTTAGCGCTACCGGCAATTGCACTAGCATTATTACTATTACCGCCTCAACTCCGGGCACCGCCGCTACTCTCTCTAAGGCGTCGGGAACATTTTCTTACGATTATATATCTTTAACTGATTCCACGGCTACAGGAGGGGCGACTTGGAATGTCGGCTCGCATGCCACTAATGTTTCCGGCAACAGCGGGTGGATATTTGCTTTTCCCGTGTTCGACGGTTTATTACTCGGCGGCGATTAACCAAACGGGGACGGTTCTTTCTAACATTAATATTCACAGCAAGTTAGGGATTAATATTTGCTGATTTTTTTTCGGCCTGCCCCTTTTAGGCTTGATGCGTTGGGGGAATTTCGTAGCGATTAACTCGCGCGCAACTTCCGGGGAACCGATAAATTGCTCCTTGACGATATTAGGAATAAGCGGGATATTGCCTGCTGGATCGCTGGTGTCAGTTTCACCTGTCTGAGCCGAGGCAGAATTAATAAATTCGCGGTAGCGTTTTCGGTCTTCTGGAGTAGTGCCAAATAATTCCAGAAATAAAGGGTTAGGGGTTAAATTTACCCCGCAGTTTTCACCATAGGCATAGAAATTATAGCTTGAGTATTTATAACTTTTTAGTTCTTTGATAAGTTTTGCTTTTAAGGGGTTTCTTTCAATATAGCGAGCTACGGTTAAAAAATATAAATCATCTGCGACAATATAGCTTTTAAACCTATCCTGCCAGAAATGGCCGGAATGATTATATTTGGCTTTATAATATTGCGCATAGGATAAATTTATCCCATGCATAATCCGGGAAATATCTGATTCGGCCTTGAGGAGCTGATGCACATGGTTTGGCATCAGGTTAAAGTTGTAAATCCAGAAGGCGAATTTTTCCTGGTACCTGTTTAATATTTCTAAATATTTTTCGTAGTCGGCATCATCGATGAAGATTTGCATTTTGTTATTGCCCCTTGAGATGGCGTGGTAAGTGAGGTTGGTTAATTTTAATCTGGCTATGCGTGGCATATTAATTTCTCCTTTCTAATATAACAGACGCATGAGCGCAGAAAATCTAACGAAAATAGTCAGATATTTATTTGTAAGTTCTTTTATTTCAAACAGTTAGAGAGAACCGTCCCCCGAGGAGGTATTATGAAAAATAAATTTTTAATTGCTGTTTTTATTTTAACTTTAGCTGTGTGCGCGAGACTAAGTGTGGCTTTCGCCGACTCGCAAGTTCTTAGTTACACCGGAAGCCAGCAGACCTGGGATGTCCCTGCCGGCGTTACTTCCATTACTGTTGACGCCTATGGAGCCAAGGGAGCTACTGCTACGACTGGCAGTTATGGGGTTGGTGGCGAAGGCGGCAGGACCCAAGCAACGCTTACGGTTACCCCTGGCGATACGCTTTATATTTATGTTGGCGGTAAAGGAACAAGCTTGACAGGCGGTGGATGGAATGGCGGAGGATACGGTTATTCGGGTTTTAGCCATCAGCCAGGTAGAGGCGGCGGGGCTTCAGATATCAGGAGCGGAGGAACAGCTTTGGCAAATCGTATTCTTGTTGCCGGCGGCGGAGGCGGTGGCGGCGTTCAAGCTGGCACCCGCCCAGATGGAGGCGCTGGTGGCACTACTACTGGCGCAGATGGGGGTGATGCAAATACCGCGGGTTGCGGAGGAGATGGCGGTACCGGGAGTGCCGGAGGGACTGGCGGTACTTTTAGCGGGTATGGTACTGCTCAGCCCGGAAGTTTAGGTTTAGGCGGCGGAGACGGAACAACCAGCTATCCTACCTATAACAATTTGGGCGGAGGCGGAGGCGGAGGTTACTACGGCGGCGGCTGCGGAGATTGGGGCGCAGGCGGCGGAGGAAGCAGCTGGGTAACAGCTACCGGAAGCTCTAGTATTACCTATACACGGGGCGGTAGGGCTGATAACGGGCAGATTACTATTACTTGGGCCGCGCCAGCTATCTCTTTGAAATTTGAAGGTATCAAGATGGAAGGTATAAAGATCCCCAGCTCTTAATAAAACGGGGTCAAATCTATTTTTCCATAATGGCGTAACTGTAGTTGCCCCATTTATGGGGCAAAAAAGTAGTTGCCCAATTTATTGGGCAAAACAGAGGTATCGGCACAGGCCTGATAAATCAGGCAACTACATCAGGCAACTATATTTTGCTTGATTTTTGAAGAAATCTTGTTAGAATAAATTGATTAAAAAGGAGGGAGAGGATGCAGAGAAAATTTGTTTTATTGATAATGGCGTTTTGTTTCTGCCTTTGTTTTTCTAATTCCGCTTTTGCCGCGAAGAAAAAGGCTGTAACAAATCCCGTAGTAGAAGTGGTACCCGTAGCAGAAGTAGTGCCCGCAGCAGAAACACAGCCCGCAGCAGAAACACAGCCCGCAGCAGAAACACAGCCCGCAGCAGAAACACAGCCCGCAGCAGAAGTAGCGCCCGTAGCAGCGCCGGTAGTTGTTCCCGAATACGAAAAACTTTTAGGCCAGGCAAGCAGCGAAGAGCCTACCCAAGCCATAGCCACGCTTGAGCGCGCAAAGAAATTAGCTCCGGAGAATTCTAAAGTAATGGGCCAGCTGATTGGCGCGCATAAGGCCAAGGGCGATGCTACGGCAGTAAAGCAGCTATCAAAAGAAGTTTTAACTTCCAATGGTTACGGCGAGATCAGAGATTCAGTGATGCGGCAGTATTATGAATCAGCCGCGCAAGACGGCAGCTTAGACACTGCCGTAAGCGAACTGGAGCAGGCAAAATTAAAGAATCCCAATAATACAGCTTTAGCCGGCACGGTTATTGAAGGCAATGTCCGTTTGCGTAAGTGGGATAAGGTATCAGGCGGCTATGAAGAATTACTCAAGAAAGCCCCGGATGATTATGTCTTAAATACCCGTTTAATTGATGTTTACATGATTGAAGGGAACTATGCCGAAGTAATTAAAAGATTAGAGCCGGGTGTGCAGGCGAACCCCGGCGATGTTGGGCATTCCGATATTTTAGCGCGCGCCTATGTAGGAGCTGGCATGCAGCCAGAGGCTCTGTCGTTATACGAGAAAAAAGTCGCCTCTGACCCTAATTCTCCGGGCCTCGTTGGCAGATACGCGCAGGCTCTGATGGAATTCGGTAAATACGCGGAAGCGCAGCAGCAGTGGGAAAAGGCCTATCAGCTTGACCCGAGCAATTCTTTCTTTAAAACCAAGGCAGATGAAGCAAAAGCAAAAAAATAACGGAATAGTTTAAAATTTTTAAAACGCCTATTTTTATAGAAGGAGGTGAAAGATAATTTAAGGCGGGGGTTGATGGCTTCATCACGGATAATAAAATAGTTATTACTGAAAAACTCCTGTAGTTGCCCCATTTATTGGGCAAAACAGAGGCAGCGACCCAAGCCTGATAAATCAGGCAACTACAGTACATAGGATAAACAAAGAGGTTTTTCAACGTTAACATAAATAAAAAAATAAAAAGCCCATTTTTATCAAAGGAGGTGAGAAGGCAATAGGGTAGTTAGGGGCTTCATCAAGAATATAAAATAAAAAAGTAGAGAAAAAAAGGAGGCAGTGAAAATGAAGAGAGGCATTTGGATCGTATTAGCGTTTGTCTTTTTGGCAAGCAGTGCGGTAATGGCGGCAAATGGCGATAAGAAGAAAACAGCAGCGCCGGCGGCAAAAGCTCCTGTAGCAGCCGCCCCAGCCCAGCAACAGCTTTCTCCCGAAGACATGGCGCGTCAGGAATTAATCGCCAATATCAACGGGATGCGTAATGCCGAGATCCGTGTGGCAGTAATGCAGCAGATTTTAAACGAAGAGGCCTCAAAGCTGATGAATATTCAGGCAGTTTTCTGCGACCGCTACAAGCTGGATGTGGATAAATTCCGCAAAGGCTTATATATCTACGACGATAAGGCGGGAAAGTTTGTTGAGCAGGTGCCAAAGCCGTAGAATCTAAAGAGGTATTTTTTTCTAAGGACGGCTCTCCTATGGGGGGCCGTTCTTTTTTGGTTATCATTTGAAAAACTCGTGTAGTTGCCCGATTTATCGGGCTTGGGTTGGCCTGATTTATCAGACTTGAGCCGATACCTTTTTTTGCCCAATAAATGGTGCAACTACAATTACACGCTCCTGTTATGTAGTTGCCTGATTTATCAGACTTGAGCCGATACCTTTTTTTGCCCCATAAATGGGGCAACTACATCGACATCGTTCTGCTGCCTTAATGTAGTTGCCCGATTTATCGGGCTCGGGTAGATGCGTTTTTTTGCCCCATAAATGGGGCAACTACAATAGATGGTATAAACAGAGTGGTTTTTTAGCGTTAACTATTTTCTATGCAGATAAAGATCTATTACCATCACACCGACTGCGGGGGCGTGGTCTATTACGCCAATTACCTGAAATTCTTGGAAGAAGCGCGCACGGAATTTTTTACCGCGCGCGGGATTCTTTTAAAAGATTTAGCCGAAGCCGGCACAATGTTTGTGGTCGCGCGCCAGGAGATTGATTATAAGTTGCCGGCGTTTTACGCGGATACCCTTAGCGTTGACGTGCGCCTGGCAAATGTAACGGCAGTGCGCCTTGAATTCAGCCACCAGATCAAGAATCAGCAGCAGCAGTTGGTCTGCCAGGCCAAAACCACCCTTGTCTGCGTTGGCGGCCCTGACTTAAAGCCCAAGCCCATCCCTAAGGAAGTCAGAAAGCTTCTCTCCGTCTAAAAAACAATGGGATTAAATCTATCCTTCTCTTTATTGTAGTTGCCCGATTTATCGGGCTTGGGTTGGCCTGATTTATCAGACTTGAGCCGATACCTTTTTTTGCCCCATAAATGGGGCAACTACAGCGAAAAATAGATTCGGTCCCAAGGTTATCGATTTCACATTTTACTCAAAAAAGATTGACAGCAATTAATTTTGTGCTAACATAACCATATTTTAGTTGCCCAATAAATTTTTCTTTAAACTTGAAGGAGGGTTTTTGCAATGGCTAACTTTGATTTGTTGCTCTTGGCGCCGCTTGCCTCTATTTTGGCTTTAGGTTTTGCTTTCATCTACCTCGTCCCCTTCATTATGAGGCAGGATAAAGGCAATGAGCGCATGCAGGAGATTGCTCAAGCAGTAAAAATCGGCGCAAGAGCGTATTTAAAAAAGCAGTATCTGGGAGTAGCGTTATTTTTTATCGTAGTATTTTTTATCCTTCTGTTCATGGTTTCTAAGAATTATCTGGTGATTTTCGTGCCATTCGCGTTTTTAACCGGCGGGTTATTCTCCGGGCTTTCCGGTTTTATCGGGATGAGTGTTGCCACGCAATCCTCAAACCGCACTGCTGCCGCGGCAATGAAGAGCCTGAATTCCGGTTTGCGCGTTGCTTTTTCCAGCGGCGCTGTAATGGGGTTGACCGTAGTAGGCTTAGGTTTATTGGACCTAAGTATCTGGTATTATTTCCTAAATTGGTATTATTCAATGCATCCGACGCCATTAGGCATGGATAAAATCGGCGCGATTACTTCCACTATGTTGTGTTTTGGCATGGGTGCCAGCTCCATGGCGCTTTTTGCCCGCGTAGGCGGCGGCATTTTCACCAAGGCCGCGGATGTGGGCGCGGATTTAGTCGGCAAAGTTGAGGCAGGCATCCCCGAAGATGACCCGCGCAACCCGGCGGTAATCGCGGATAATGTCGGCGATAATGTCGGCGATGTGGCGGGAATGGGGGCTGACCTTTATGAGTCTTATGTCGGCTCAATCGTGGCTACTTCCGCGTTGGGCGTGGCAGCGGGCTTAGGTGTTGCCGGTGTCACTGTGCCTATGGTAATGGCCGCGGTGGGTGTGGTGGCATCGCTAATCGGAACATTTTTTGTGCGCAGCAGGGAAGAGGCATCGCAAAAAGTTTTATTAGCCGCCCTGCGCAAAGGCGTTTTTACCAGCTCTATATTGGTGGCAGTTATTTCCTTCTTTTTAGTTAAGGCTACCTTAGGCGCGCAGCACTTAGGTGTTTACTGGTCAGTGCTTGCCGGTTTAATCGGCGGGGTATTAATCGGCCTCTGTACCGAATATTACACCTCCAGCGGCTTTAAGCCTACGCGCTCCATTGCCGATGCTTCGCTAACCGGTCCGGCAACCGTGATTATTTCTGGGATTGCCGTGGGGATGATGTCTACCGCCATACCGGTAATTATTGTCTGCGTGGCGATTCTTTTGAGTTTCTATTTATCCGGCGGAGCAGCAAACTTTAACGCCGGGCTTTATGGCATAGGGATTTCCGCGGTAGGCATGCTTTCTACTCTAGGGATCACCTTGGCTACTGATGCCTATGGGCCGGTAGCGGATAATGCCGGCGGCAATGCTGAGATGTCGCATTTACCTCCCGAGGTAAGGAAGAGGACCGACGCGCTGGATGCCTTAGGTAATACTACCGCTGCCACCGGCAAGGGTTTTGCTATTGGCTCAGCCGCTTTAACCGCCTTAGCATTAATTGCCGCTTATAAAGACCAGGTGGCTTTATTAGGCAAGGAAATGAATTTAAGTTTGATGAATCCGACGGTGCTGGTGGGTTTATTCATCGGCGGGATGCTGCCGTTTTTATTCTGCTCCATGACCATGCGCGCGGTTGGCCGCGCCGCGGGCAAAATTGTCGTAGAGGTGCGCCGGCAGTTTAAGGAAATCGTTGGCCTGATGGAGGGAAAAGCCAAGCCCGACTACGCGCGCTGTGTCAGCATCGCTACTACGGCTGCCCAGAAAGAAATGATTGTGCCTTCGCTTCTGGCGATTGTCGCTCCGATCTTAATCGGCTACCTAATTGGCGTAGAGGCCCAGGCAGGGCTGTTGGCTGGGGCTACGGTTACCGGTTTTGTTTTAGCGGTAATGATGGCTAATTCAGGAGGCGCCTGGGATAATGCCAAGAAATATATTGAAGAAGGCCACCATGGCGGCAAGGGCTCAGCCGCGCATAAGGCAGGGGTTGTAGGAGATACCGTGGGTGACCCTTTTAAAGACACCTCCGGCCCAAGCTTGAATATTTTAATTAAGCTGATGTCCATGGTTTCTATTGTTTTTGCTTCTTTTATCATCAAAAACTCCCTCGTTAAATAGTTAACGCTGAAAAACATCTTTGTCCATACCATGTATTGTGTAGTTGCCCCATTTATGGGGCTTGGGCCGATACCTTTTTTTGCCCCATAAATGGGGCAACTACAGCGACACTATTCTGCTACAACCCTCAATGTAGTTGCCCGATTTATCGGGCTCCAGTTGGTCCGATTTATCGGGCTTGGGCCGATACCTTTTTTTGCCCCATAAATGGGGCAACTACAGCGAAAAATAGAAACGGTCCCATTATTTTATCCACAATGTAGGGGAGGTTTAAACCTCCCCTACATTGTGGATAGCCGGTAGCCGTTTTTTTGTAAAATTTATGTTGACTTTGCGGATTTAGTGGTATAATCCGCTTTATGGATGACCTTGACTTCGTTCGCAGGTGTTGTCAAGGGGACAAGCAAGCTTGGGGCCAGCTCATCTCTAAATATTCCCGCCTGATTTACAGCTACATTAATAGCGTTCTTTCTGCCAGAAGTTTTCAATCTCAAAAAACGCACGCCGAAGATATCTTTCAGGAAATTTTCCATTCTCTGGTCAAAGATAATTACCATAAACTCAAATCTTACAAAGGCCTGAACAACTGCAGTTTGGCTAGCTGGCTGCGGCAGGTAACGATTAATTTTACTATCAGTTACCTGCGCAGGCAAAAGCCGGAATTTTCGCTTGACGCGCCAATAAAAGGCGATCTGGGGCTAAAAGATGTCCTGTCTGACGGTTCGCTGCCTATCCCCGATGTTTTAAACGATCAGGAAAAAGTTTTACAATTAAAAGAATGCATTGATAGCCTGAATCCCGGCGATAAATTTTTTCTGCGCCTGCATATTCTAAAAGGGGTAAAGCTGGAAAAGTTAAAAGATTTTTTCCGGGTTTCCCGGGGTGCCATAGATATGCAAAAGTCGCGCATTGTTGAGCGGCTAAAAGATTGTTTCCGCGCCAAAGGTTTTGCGTTAGATTTTTAGCTTGCGTGCGTCTATTATCTTAGTGAGGCAGCAACATGTTTCCCGCCTTAGCGGGATCCCGCAGCTGGATAACGGACAGCGGGAAAAAACGCATATCAGGTTATCAGGGTATCAGTGAGCAGGATATCAGCGTATCAGGCTATCAGGAAAAAGGAGCAATCTGATATACTGGTATTCTGATAATCTACCCACTGATAACCTGATTTCCTGATAAACGCAGTTAAAGTGGCTACGAAGCATATTATACGAGGAGTTGGTAAATGCCTGAAAATATAGAAAATCTTATTAGGTTGATTGAGCAAAAAACAGCAGGCGCTAACCCGCAAAGCCACCCGGATGAAGAAATGCTGGCTTGTTTCTTAGAGGGCCGCCTGAACGCGCAAGAGGCCAAAGGCCTACAAGAGCATTTACTAATCTGCTCTGCCTGCCTGGATGCCTTTGCCGCAAATTTCGCAGGAATACCGCAAATCGAATTGCCGGCCTGGCTTCTGGAACGGGTGGAATCCCTGATTATTCCTGGCGAAAAGCTCGAACTGATGGAGATTATCATTAAAGTAAAAGAAAAGATCTTAGAAATCATCTCCACTACCGGAGACGTCTTAGTCGGCCAGGAATTAGTCCCGGCGCCGGTCTTGCGCAGCCGCGCGATCAATGATTTCAAGGATGAAGTGATTATCCTTAAAGATTTCAAAGATATCCGTGTCGAAGCCAAAATTGAGAACAAGGGACAGAGAGTTTTTAACCTGATTATATCTGTTAAGCAAAAAGAAACCCAAAAAATCATCAAAGACCTGCGCATTAGCATCTTCAGGGATGAGCTGGAATTAGAATCCTACCTCACCGGCGAAACTTCGGTAATCTTTGAACACGTCTATTTGGGCAAGTACAAAGTGGAAGTCTCCAGCCCCGACGCCAAGCTTGCTTCAATATTGCTGGATATAAATATGTAACACCTACGAGGTGCACCCGCGGGTGCACCTCGTAGGTGTAACGGGCGCAAAGCTAACACATGGAAGGCTCCCAAGGTTTAATCCTGGAAATTTTTCGGCACGATGCCGGCCTGAAAATGAGCCTTTATCAGCCCGGCGAGTTTGCCTCTACCTTGAGGCACTACAGCCTCTGTCCGGTTGACTTCCCCGAAATCAGCCGGCTGGCGCAGGAAATGGTAGTCATCTTAAATAAGGCGAATAAATCAGGTTTGCTAGAGCCGGATTTAATCCAGCGCCTGAAAAAAACCGGCCTGATGCTCTGGGGGCACCTTTTAAGCCGCACAATTAAAGAGCGGTTGAAAAACACACCATGCCAAGGCCTGGCCCTTCTTATCGACGAGGAATTAGTCAACCTGCCATGGGAACTTTTATACGACGGCAATAATTTTCTCTGCCTGAATTTTAACCTCGGCCGGCTGGTCAGGGCAAGAGGGGAGTTTGGTTCTTCGCGTTACCGCGGCTGGGCTTCTGTTTTAAAGATGCTGGTTTTGGCAAACCCCACCAATGACCTAAAATCCGCTTATCTGGAAGGCCTGAATATCAAGAACCAGTTTGGCCGCAAAACCCATAACGTGCGCGTTGATTTTAAGTCCAGTTTCATCGATAAGTCCTACCTGAAGAAAAACCTCTGCGATTATGATTTGGTGCATTTTGCCGGCCACTGCGAATTTGACGCCGATAATCCCAAAGATACCGGCTGGGTTTTAAACGACGGCAAATTTACCACCCGCGATATCTTGAACATGGGGGACACCTCCGCTATGCCGGCGCTGGTTTTTTCCAATGCCTGCTATTCCGCTAAAGTTAACGCTGATTTTATTGACATGGATTACCAGCAGAAAAGTTATAGCTTAGCCAGCGCCTTTTTATTTTCCGGAGTGCGGCACTATATTGGAGCTATCCGCCGGCTGGAGGACCCCGCAAGTTTTATTTTTGCCCGGGATTTTTACGCGCAGCTGCTTTCCGGAAAAAGCGTAGGAGAGGCCTTGCGTTTAAGCCGGCTGGGTTTAGTCAAAGAACTCGGCATAGGCGCGATTCCTTGGGCAAGTTACCTGCTTTACGGAGACCCGAATTTCGCCTTTTTCCGCAAAAAAGAGAAGATTTCCGCAGTTGGCGCGCAAAGAAAAGTAATTTTTGCCGCCAGAGGCGCTTTCTATGCCTTGGCTGCCACCGGTATTTTTGCCTTACTACTTTACCTATATATACGCCTGCCCAGTATTAATCCGAATACTTACTATTTATATTTGCAGGCGAAGAATAATTTTAGCCAAGGCAAAAGCGGCGTTGCAATTGCCGCTGCCAAGCGGATTATCCAGAGGGAACCTTTATTTTTGGCGGCTTATCCGCTGCTTGGCGATGCTTACTGGCGCTTAGGTTACCCTAATAGTGCTTTGAAATATTACTATGACTACGCCCTTTACAGCGAAAAAAAGCAGGACCAGAATAATTTGGCTTCTGCTTATATTAAAATCGGCTGGTTTTATCAAATGCGGGGCGGATATGAAAAGGCTTTTGGTTTTTACCATAAGGCAATTTACTTAAGCCGCAAAGCCAAAGACAAATTAAACGAAGCCGCGGGGTTAAGAAAATTAGCTGTTTGGTATATTGACAAAAAAGATTATGCCCGGGCCCTGGAATTGCTTACCAAAAGTTCCGAGATCAACCGCGCGCGGCAAAATATCCCGGAATACCGCTATAACCTGGCCTGTGATTATTTTGATATCGGGCTGGTTTTTGCCAATAAAAATGATTTTGCCGCCGCCGGGGAATTTTATCGGAAAAGCCTCCGCCTGTTTGAGGCAATGAAATTAAAAAACGAATTAAGCGACTATTATTTTAATTTAGGCGAGATATGCTTTTTTGAAAAAGAGTTCCAGAAGGCATTGGGCCTTTATCTCAAAGGCCTGGCAGTGGATGAGGAGCAAAACAACAAGATGAACCTTGCTAGCGACTACAGCATGATTGGCGAGCTTTATGTGGAGATGGATGGCCTAAAAGAGGCGGAAATATATTTTCAAAAAGCGATAAAAATTTCCCAAGAGATAGACGCGCCGCTGGAATTAGCCGGCGCCTACCGTAATCTGGGCCTATTGTATAAGAAACTTGGCAAAAAGAATAAGGCGAGGGAAACCCTGCGCCTGGCGCAGGAAATTTACCGCTCGATTGATATTTCCAGCTACGAGGAAATCAAGCAGGAGCTGCTGCTTTGAAGTAGAAAAAATAGGGGACGGTTCTCTCCAGTAGCAAGCAACTATAGAGAACCGTCCCCTATTTTTCCCTGCCCTTGACAAGGGTGGCAAAAATATGTTATACTTCTTATGTAAGTTGAGCATTTGACAATTTGGAACATTTACCCGATGCTTGCGAGCAAGGATTGGGTAAACCTACTGATAAAGGCAAATCCGCCGTAAGGCGGAGACGCAAAGCGACAGTACTTGACATTTGTTTTGCAATGTCAAGTAGGCTGCGTTACCAAAGGGGGTGAGAAAATCTAACCCTAAAGGAAAGCCTTTAGGGTTTTTTTATTGAGCATTTGACTTACGAACACGTTAGTGCGAGTAAGTCAATGCGCGAAATAATCCCGCCGCTTTTTGGCGGGATAGGCTAGGCAAGGTGCGAAGGTTAAGGCTTCACTAAATAAGGAGGAAAAAATGAGACAGCGCAGAGGAATAAAAAGAGCGAAAAGGCAGCCTAAAAGACGTTTAGGTTTCTTTGGGGTTTTGCGCAGGTTCTATCAAGAATTAGTCCACTAATATTAAGCAAGAAGGAGGAAACGATGAGAAAAGCACTAATAGTAATTGGCGTGTTAATATTGGCAATGGCAGCTCAGTTGAATAGTTTTGCCGCGGAACAAGGGGATTATGATACGGATACCTCTACACCCTCGGATAAGTTTTGCCGCGGAGCAGCTAACACCGCTACTTTCTGGGCAGAAATACCCGAAGGGATGATCAATGAGGCTAAGGATACTGATCCGGTGATGGGAGTTACCGTAGGCTTGGCTAAAGGCTTAGTCAACAGCATTGTCTGTGGCGTAGGCGGAATATATGATATGTTTACTTGTGGTTCAGCTCCATATGACCGCTCGCCAACCGGAAGCACACAGTATGCTTTAAAAAAAGCCGACTGGACTTTTAGGCAGTATCTTTGGTAGGGTTTAGGGTGTAATGTAGTTGCCCAATTTATTGGGCATCAACCGAGGCCTGATAAATTGGGCAACTACAGCGGCAAAGATGTAGTTGCCCAATTTATTGGGCCCGATAAATCGGGCAACTACAATATTTGATATGTGCAAGGAGCTTTTTAGCGTTAAATCTCAGCGGGTTTAATTCCCCGCTGCTTGCAGCGGTTCCGCTTAAAGAATTTGATTTTGATACCTCGCAGCTTGCTGCGGGGGTGGTTCATTAGGGACGGATTTTTAAAACCGTCCCTATTTTTTTTCGTTAGATTTCCTTGCCTTCTGCGTCAGTTAAGTGAGGGCATAATTTATGGAACGAAGTGAACGTAAATTATTTGCCCCGAACTTACCCTTGACACGAATACGACAATAGTTAATAGGAAGCTTTTCGTGTCAAGGGTTAAATTCGCGCATTAACCCCGCACCTTTTAATATTCAACGATTTTATTTTAAAAACTTGAATAAATCAAAGGTGCGGGGTTAAGCGCTCATTTAAGGAGGTGGCAAAGATGAAGAAGCGTGTAGTAGTTTTAGGAGTGTTGTTGTTGGTTTTTTGGGTTACGGCTTTTGCGGATGAATTCGCCTGGCAGGAAATTGGCCGCGGGAACCTCGATCTTTATACTGTATTAGCCTCTCCGGATAACCTTGAGATTATTTATTTTGGAACAAATAAAGGCCTGTTTAAAAGCGGTGATGGCGGAGCAACTTGGCAAAATATCCTGCTTTTGAGAGGCCAAAACAAAAAGCTGAATTTTATCCTGCGCGATCCGCTTCAGCAAGGCGCTTTATATGCGGCAACCGGCAGCGGGTTGTATTTTATTCCTGCCCAAGCAAGCCCGAGAAAAATTTTTCAGGGGAAAAATACCTACGAAGCGCAGTGTAGTAGTTTAGCGGTTTCAGGAGGGGTTATTTTTTTAGGGACAAAAGCCGGGCTGTTTATCTCCGAAGATAACGGAAATAGTTGGCACAAGGCAAGCGCGAAATTGGGAAATAGCAGCATTCTTGCTATTGCCTGCTCTGTGAGAGAGCCGAAATTATATTACGCCGCTTGCGTAGACGGAGTATACCGAAGTACAAACTTCGGAGTATCTTGGGAAAGGATCTTTGTTTCTCACACCGTGGAGAATAATTCTGGGGAAGATGATGATTCGGATGCTCAAGGCGGCGCAGAGGGAAGAAGTTCAAGAATAAGGCATATCGTCATTGACCCGGCTAATCCGGAAAATCTTTTTCTGGCAACTTCCCGGGGAATTTATCAAAGTAAAGATAAAGGCGATAGCTGGAGCTTATTGCCTGATGAGGGATTATTAAGCTGCGATGTAAGTTTTTTGTTGCTCTCCGAAAAATCAGAGCTTTACGCGGCCAGCAAATCCGCGGTTTTTGTTTACAAAGATTCCCGTTGGTATGAGTTGAGCTTTGTTTTGGCAGCAGGCAGGGTGAGGGGCCTGGCTTTAGCTGGCAATCAGCTTTATGCTGCCTGCGAAAAAGGTTTATTTAAGGCGGCAATAGCTGACTTAAAGCTAAATCATAAGCCAAACTTATTCAGAGAATATGTTCAAAATGAGCCTGATATTAAGCAAGTACAGCAGGCGGCAATCAAATACGCGGAAGTCCAGCCGGAAAAAATAAAAAAGTGGCGCTCGGCAGCGGCTAAAAAAGCTATCCTGCCGCAGGTGAGCGTAGGTTTAGACAGGAACGTGAATGACCTTTGGCATTGGGAGTCCGGCTCAACCACCAAATTAGATGATGACGTATTACGCCGCGGCCGCGATGCCTTGGGCTGGGATGTCAGGCTAAGCTGGGATTTGGGCGATTTAATCTGGAACGACGCTCAAACCTCCATTGACGTGCGCTCGCGCCTGATGGTAGAGCTGCGCGATGAAATTTTAGATGAGGTTATCAAGATTTATTTCGAACGCATCCGGGTGAAGATAGAGCTGGAGGACTTAGCGCTGGAGGACAAAAAGAAGCGGTTTGAAAAAGGCCTGCGCTTTCAGGAGTTGACTGCTTCGCTGGATGCTTTAACCGGCGGCTATTTCTCTCGCGCGCTAGCTAATAAGCCCGGGTAATCCTTCACCGTGTCATTGCCAGGAGCATAACAGAGCGTGTCATTACTAGGGATGGTAGCAGCGTGTGTCATTGCGAGAAGTGCAGCAGCGTGTGTCATTGCGAGGAGGGCAGCAGCGTGTGTCATTGCGAGAAGTGCAGCAGCGTGTGTCATTGCGAGAAGTGCAGCAGCGTGTGTCATTGCGAGAAGTGCAGCAGCGTGTGTCA
>Ga0265296_1001523_pt1 | contig 26411 bp, 16 predicted proteins | sample MunlanPumphouse1_FD_189073 | JGI IMG/M metagenome (GOLD analysis project Ga0265296, IMG submission 189073) | Groundwater microbial communities from a municipal landfill in Southern Ontario, Canada - Pumphouse #1 | ecosystem: Environmental > Aquatic > Deep subsurface > Groundwater | place... | reverse complement strand
CCGCCGTCGCGCTGGTCCCTCGGCGCACCGAACGCCGCCGCCGAGCGCGAGGCCGAAACCGCCGCCGACCGCATCGGACAGGGCCTGCGGGCCGGACCGCTTTCCGCCGGGGGCGGCGCCTCGGAGGTGCGGGGCGACGGCGCGACAGCGGCGGCCGGGCCGATCCCCCAGCCAGCGGCCCGCGCCCTGGACGGTCTGTCGTCCGGAGGCGGCCGTCCGCTCAGCGCGCCCCAGATGGCCTTCTTCGGCGAGGCGTTCTCGGGGCCGGGCCGATCACCCGATACGGTGCAAAAGAGCCTGGCGCCGGTCAGGGTTCACACCGACACGCGCGCCTCGACGGTGCTGGAACACACCGGCGCCGCGGCCGCCAATGTCGGTTCCAATGTCATGAGCCGCCCGTCGGACTATTCCGCCGACCGTCCCGACGGCGGGCCGCATTTCCCGCACGAGATCGCGCATGCGCTGCAGCCGGGGGGGCAGGCCGGGGACGGGGTGGTGCGGCGGGTGATCCAGGACAAGAACGGGTCAAACGTCAACCGCCCGGTCTGGAAGAGTTTGCAACTGCCCGCCGGCCAGATGAAGGAGATCAAGGCGATCTACGCAACCCTGCTTAACCTGGACACAACATACAAATTCAAGAACAAAACAAATCAACAAATAAAAGCATACATAACAGATTACGTCAGCTCTGGCAAAAAATCCGTCGATTTTTTAACCTATGCTCAGTCTGAACTTCAAACAAACGCTCTATACAGTGGCCCGCTATCCAGCACACGCCTTAGTAAGACCGATTCACATGACAGAAATTTTCAGAACTATGCTGAAATGCATATAGACTACATGCTTCAACTGGAAAAATCTACGGCAACGCCATCATCTACACTGAAAAATCTTGTGACGGCGGAGCAAGCCGCTCGCAACGCCGAGTTGGCTGAAGCCGACAGCCGCGTGGCGACGGGCCTGAGCATCAAGAAGGTCACCGACAGGCTTAACGCATACTACGGCACTCTGAACACCGTTCTCACCGCTGACGGGCAGCCCGCCAGACGGGTCAACGTCGCACTGCCGTCGTTCGATCAGTTCGCAAACACCGAAGAGATGGGTCTGCAGACCAGTCTGTCCGTGAATCCCTACAGTTCTCTGGCAAAGGGATCTTCGTCCCGGAAAGACAACGTCAGCACCCGGGCGAAATGGGAGGACTACCTGGATTCGCGAACCTACGACGGATCCGTTCTCTACGTACGAGGACACCTTCTCAACGCCAATCTATCGGGCCCGGAACTGCCCATCAACCTGGTGCCCCTGGTCTATAAACCGCAGCAGATGGGGCACAGCGCGAACGACGTCCACTCCGCCCTGGCGGAAGAAGGTGTGAAACTCGCCGCGACCAACCTTCTCGAAAAACGAGATCAACAGGCCACCGCCGATCAGGTGGACCTGCACGATGAACTTGGCGAGATCGAGTATTCCGTCAAGGCGAACTATTCGAAGCCGGCGGACGACTCGCGAGCGCAACTGAGACAAAAGGCGCTGCATGGAGTTTTGGAGGCCGGGAAAATGGTCTCCGACGAGGTCAAGAAGGCGGCGGCGCTCGCCGCGACGCCGTCAGCGCCCGTCCCGCTCCCGGACCCGAAAAGGCCTGATGAAATCGCTGGCGCGCTATCGAAACTGAAACTGAAACTGAGCGGACGAGAATCGTCGGCACTGAATGCGGCGTTGATTTCGGTGAATGCCAAGGACAACGCGTCAGGACTGGCCCAGTACCAACTCCTGCTCGAAAACGCGGGACTCTGGGATTACGACTACGAATTTGTTCCCCGAAGCCTGACGATCACCAAGGCGCAATCTGTCTACAATTACGACGACGACACCAGACAGCTCACGGCGGTCCGGAAACTGCTGCAACCCGAAACGATCTCCAATGAGATCAACTCTCACCTGAGACAATACGGATACGTTCGCAAGACAAAGAGCGCAGCGCTGATCGGTCGGACAAAGACGGCGTTGCAGACGATGCCATCGTCGGCAAGCCCGGGCGCGGCCGCCGCTTCCCCGAAACCAGCCGCGCTTCCGCCGCCCCAATCCACCTCGCTTCAGAGGGCGTCCAGCCAATCGCCCCCCTCCGTCCTCCAATCGCAATCCAACAGCTCGCATACGCCGGTCGGTGCGACCTCGTTCTCAAGCCCGAAACCCCCGGCGCTCCCGCAACAGCAGCCGCAACAAAGCCCCACCGGCGCCCTGGCGGGCCTGGGGGCGGGCCTGCCCGTCGGCAATGGAACGGGCGGCCTCCGCTTCGATCAAATGGATGCCAGCGGGAACGCGATCACGCCGCAGTACTACACCCAGGCCTTCACCCAGAAGCCGCCGAACGTGGGCGGAGGCGCCCCAAGCCCCGCCACGAGGACCGTCTCCACGCTGAGCAAGCCCACCGCCAGTCATGCGCCGTCCCCGCTGCCCATCCCTGGTGCGCCGCCGCCCAGCGGCGGTGCGTCAGGGACGCTGTACAACCCCACCTCGCTGCCTCCCGCACCCTCGCCCCTTCTCTCTCAGACCCAGACCTTCACCGGCGGCACGTCCTCCGGGTCGACGCCCTCCCTCGACCCCTACGGGCTGCTGGGCTTGTTTCCCCAGAATCCGCAGCTTCAGCTGCAAATCATGCTGGCCAACCTGTCCTCCTACCAGGCCCTGCAGCCGCTGCAGACGCAGTTCCAGCCCCCGCCGCCTTCCCAGACTGCTCAGTTCTCTCCGACAGCCAGCCTTACCCCTACGGCACGCCCCCAGCAGTTGACTGTCCCGCCCCTCGTGGGCCAACCCGTTTTGAGCCCCGCGCCCCTTCAGACGCTACAGCCCCAACCCAGGCCGCCCGCGCCGATGCGACCGGTCCCGATCGCTTCGAGCAACCCGTTCCTGACCGTCCCGACCACGGCCGCGGCGTCCCTCAACCTCGGGAGCGCGAACGCCTCCACGCCCAATCTCTCCGCGCTGCCGCAGGCCGTTACATCGCCGACCCGGGCCGTGAAAAAACTCGAGAAGCGCAAACGGGAGGACGGCGACGACGCGTACTCGGACGTGGATGAATCGTTGGAGGAGCGGCTGGCGAGGCAACAGCAGGAGTTGGTGTTGCAACGTTTGGCTTACGAGACCCTTCAGCGCCGTGTGGCTCAGACGCAGCACGAAGTGCAGACGCAGCGCCTGTGGGCGGCGGCCCATGCGGCTCACGCGGCCCAAGCGACCCAAGCCCCTCAGGGCGTCCAGCCAGCCGACGGATCGCCCACGAGCACGAAAATTCGCAAGACGGATGATGGCGGCAAGACGCCGGGAGGGACCGACCAATGACCGGCTATCCCGGCAGTCCCAAGCTCATCAAGGCGGCGATCATCTCGATCCCGGCGGGCGTTCCCGTGCCGAGCGTGGTGGTGCTGCAGTACAATCCGGAACAGCTCTCGCGCACCATCGCCCCGAAATACGTCCAGACGCCCGGCGTGCCGCTGGGCGGCGAGCTTCTGGCCGGGCCGCCCGAGGAGACGATCAACCTGACCGCAAAGATCAGCGCGGTCGATCAGCTGGCCGGCAGCAGCCTGGTCGCGGGCGAATTCGGCATCTATCCGCAGCTCGCGGCGCTGGAGGTCATCATGTATCCGCAGAGCCTGACGGTTATCAGCAACCTGAAGAAGATGGCGCTGGGCATCCTCGAGATCGTTCCGCCCAACATGCCCCTGACCCTGTTCGTCTGGGGCCTCAAACGGGTGGTCCCTGTTCAGCTGACCGGCTATTCGGTGACCGAGACGCTGCACGATCCCAATCTGAATCCGGTCAACGCCGACGTGTCCCTGACCTTCAGGGTGCTGACCTATCAGGAGTATACGGCGACCCAGCCGGGCTTCTACGTCTCGGTCGCCAACCTGGTCTCCCGCGAACTGCTTTCGGCCCTGAATCTGGCGACGAGCGCAAAGGCTGGCGTCACCCACGACGTCCTGACCGTCGCCCAGAAGGCGGTGGGCCTGTAGATGTCGCGCAAGACCCGCTATCCGAAGTCGCTGAATCCGACGCAGGCCGCCGCCGGCGTTCCGACGCGCGTCCGCACCATGGTCGGCGCCGACGGAAGCGTCATCCGCTTCCACGCCCGGCGGATCCTGCCGGCCCTCGACACCCTGGTGACCCACGGGGTCTATGTGGTCCAGCCGGGCGACCGCATCGACCTGGTCGCGGCAAAGCTGGTGGGCGATCCGCTGCAGTACTGGCGGCTGGCGGACGCCAACGACACGCCCGATCCCCTGGCCCTTTGCGCCTTTCCGGGCCGGCGGCTGCGGGTTCCGGCGCCGCTGGGGGACGTGTCGCCCGATCCGTTCGGCCTGGCCCCCGCCGCGAGCGGAACCGCCGCGGCCGCGCCGATCAGCGACGAACGCGATGAAGACGAACCCGCCGAGAGGACGTCATGACCCTCGGAGTCCAGGTTCAAATCACGGTCGGAAAGGGCGGGATCGAACCGCTGGGCCTGACCCTGACCAATCTGATCGAGCAGATCGAGGTCAACGAGGTCGCGGACGGCCAGTCCGGCTTCCGCATCAGCTTCTCCGGCGCGCGCAGCGGCAGCGGGGCCGGCGCGGACTACGCCGTGCTGGCGGACAGCCGCATCGGCCTGTTCAACCGGGTCCGTATCTCGGTGTTCGTGGGGAGCGGCTCGACCATCCTGATGGACGGCGTGATCACCAACATCTGGGCCGATCCCGGGCGAGGCGGCGGGGCCAGCCAGTTGGTCGTGACCGGCTCGGACCTCAGCGCGGTGATGGATCGCGAGGAGAAGACCGAGACCTGGGAGGGGCGGAACGAGGCGGACACCGTCCTGGCCATCCTCATGAAATACTCCGAATACGGCCTGTTTCCCGTCCGCGCCGTCGGCGGGGCCAGGCTCGATCCCAAGGAAGAGACACCGACCCAGCGGGGCACCGACCTGAACCATATCTATCAGCTGGCCGACCTGTTCGGATATGTGTTCGCCCTGTACCCGGGCACGCCGACGGTCGCCTACTGGGGCCCGCCGCAGCCGGACACGGTCCCGCTTCCAGCCCTTTCGGTCGACACCGGGACCTTGGGCAACGTCAATCACCTGACCTTCACCTTCGACGGCATGGCCGCAAGCTCGGTCTCGGGCACGATCAAGGATCCGACGACCGGCGCGGCCACCCCGGTCACCTCGACGCCTCCAGGCGGCGCTCTCGCCAGCGCCTCGGCGTTCACCAACACCGCCCTGGTCCGCAAGCTGAAACTGGCCTTCGCCGGCGGCATGACCGACAGCCAGGCTGCGGCCCTGGCCCAGGGCGTCGTGCGGCGCAGCGCCAAACGGGTCGTCCGCGGCCAGGGCGAGGTCAGCTCCCTGGCCTATGGCGGTGTGATGAACGCCGGAAAGATCATCGGCGTCCGCGGCGCCGGAGCCAGTTTCGACGGCAACTATCTGATCGAGCAGGTGTCCCACACCCTGGAGCGCGGGAAATACCTGCAATCCTTCACGATCGTACGGGACGGCACCGGCTCGACCACTCCGCTGGTGCGACCCTGATGGCCAAACATTTTGGCAAATATCGCGGCACGGTGGTGGACAACGACGATTCTCCCGTTCGTCGCGGGAAGATCAAGGTCAAGGTCGAAGAACTGCTGGACGACAAGGAGGTCTGGGCCATGCCGTGCGTGCCCTTCGCGGGCAACAAGCTGGGCTGGTATTTCCTGCCGCCCCCGATGACCAGCGTCTGGGTCGAGTTCGAGGGCGGCAATCTGAACCGCCCGATCTGGAGCGGCTGCTACTGGGAAGCCGGCGAACTGCCGGACGAGGCGACCGCGCCGACGACGATGCTGCTCAAGACCGCCAACGTCACCCTGACCATCGACGATACGGAAAACGGCGGTCTGACGCTGAGCGTCCTGAAGGACGACAAGCTGATCACGATCGCGGCGTCCGGAACCGGCCTGACATGCACGGTGGGCAAGGCCGCGGCGCCACAGGTCGCCCTGGCCGCCAGCACGGTGACGTTAAAGGTGGGAAATGACGGCGGATCGCTGAGCCTGGACGCCTCGTCGGCCAGCCTGGCGCAGGGAAGCTCCAAGGTGGTGGTCAAGGATGGGGCGGTCGCGCTCAACGACAACGGATTGAGGGTCGGCCAATGACCGTGCGCCCCTGCCCCGTCCAGCGTCGTTCGCTCCCGGGTGTTGGATGACGACGATGTATATGGCGTTTCCATACCGCATTGATTTCGCCGGCCGCACCGCCGTCGCCGACCTGCCAGCCTATGTCGAGGGTCTGGTGACGACGACCCTGCTGACAACCCAGGGCGAACGGGTCAACCGGCCGACCTTTGGCGGCAGCCTGCAGCAGTTCGTCTTCGCGCCGGCGGACAGCCATTCCGTGGCCAGCGCCCAGACCCTGCTGCACACGACGATCGTGCAGTGGTTGAGCGACATCATCACCCTGCAGGCTCTGAGCGTGGACTCCGACGGCACCGAACTGGTCGTTCAGCTGACCTATGTGGTGGACGCGACCGAAGAGGTCATCTCCCAGACCGTGCGGTCAGGCCCGACGTCGCCATGATGTCTGCCGAACCGACACTCATCCTCGACTGGAGCCTCGCAGGCGTCCAGACGGTCGCGCCGGAAACCGGCGACGCCGACGTGGTTCTCCGCGCCACGTTCCGACTCCGGTCGCCCGAACACGCCGCGCCCGCCCAGGTCGTTCTGCTGTCGCTGCCGGCGTCCGGGGTGCGCATCCTGAACATCGCGGGCGAGGTCGTCTCTGAAGGTCCCGAGGCCGCGATCAGGATCATGGCCGATCAGATGGCGATCGGGGCGCCGACGACCTCTGTCGCGGAGGAGCTGACGTTCGACATCCCCCTCAGGGTGTCGATCCCGCCCCTCCCGCCGATGAGCGATCCGCCGCCGTATATCCTTCAGCTGCTTGACGTGCCGGGCCTGTCGCCGGACCGGGCCTGGGCCGGCTTCCTGCTGGATGACGCCGTGACGCCGCGGCGCTCGCCGGTAGCCGCATCGCCCGCTCCCGTTCTCCCCGCGCCGCCTGATCCCGGCGCCGCGCCGGCGATCGACTATCTGGCGCGCGACTTCGACAGCCTGACCGCACTGATGGTCGGGCGTATGACGGCCCATCTGCCCGCGGACGCCGGCGCACGACTCGCGACGCCCGCCGATCCCTTGCGAACGATCATCGAGACCCTGGCGGCCGCGGGCGACTACTTGTCGTACCAGCAGGACGCGATCGGCACGGAAGCGTCGCTGGACAGCGCGCGGTGGCGGCTTTCCATCCAGCGGCACGCCCGGCTGCTGGACTACGTCCTCCACGACGGATGCAACGCCAGGACATGGCTGGCGCTGGAGGTCAGCGCCGATCTTCTGCTGCCCGCGGGCGCCTGCGCGATCAGCACCCAGGCGATGGCCACACAGCCCCAGTTGCCGGCGAATTTTCCCATCGACCCGCGAGGCACGATCGCCTTCGAAACCATGGAGACAGCAAGGGTGCTCACGCACCTGAACGATCTCGGGCCGGCGCTGCAACGGACGGACGCCTACACCATTCCGCAGGGAGCCTGCTGGGCGATTCTGAAGGACGCCCATCCCGAACTGTCGGTCGGCCGGACACTGATTTTCGAACAGCGACAGCCATCCATCGGCGGGGTCGCGTTCGGCGCCCACGCCGTCAGGCTCATCTACATCGGCCAGATTCCAGACAACGGCGCGGTCGCCGCCAACAACGACGAACCGTCGGTCCTGACTGTGATCGGTTGGCATCCGGAAGACGCCATGCCACGAGACCTGGTCGTGCCGCCGACCACCGAGCCGAACGTGGCTCTGTACGGCAATGCGGTCCTGGCCGACCACGGCCTGAGCCTGAGTGATCCGTCCGCGCTGGGCTGGCGCACCGCGCCCTCCGGCTCGCTGCGCCTGACGGCCCGGACCCGGACCCTGACCTATGCGGCGCCGGCTCCGGAAACGCCGATCGACACCCGGCCCCGGTCGCCGATCGAGACCGCTGCGGTCTGGCCGTCCGCAAGCGGCAGCCTTCGGCAGGACCCTGCCCGCGCCGCGGCGCAGATCACCCTCACGGATCAGGACGGTCAAATCTGGACCTGTCGCCGGGATCTGTTCAGCGCCAACCCGTTCACCCGCGCCTTTGTCGCCGAAACGGGCGAAGGCTTTGACGACACGCCGGCTGCGGCACAGGGCGCCACGCTCGACATCCGCTTCGGGGATGGCGTCCTGGGTCGCCGGCAGCCGCTGAAGCCCGCTTTCAGTTGTGTCTGGCGCATGGGGACGGGACCGGCGGGAAACATCAACGCGGGCGTTCTGACCCAGATCGTCGCCGATGCGCCCGACGGCGCCATCACCGCCGTCCGAAACCCGCTGCCCGCCTCAGGTGGGATCGCTCCGGCGCCCACGGGGTACGGCCAGCTGCTGGCGCCCACAGCCTATCGCAGCCAGTTGCGCGGCGTCACTGCCGGGGATCTTTGCGACCTCGCCCTGAAACATCCCCTCGTCACTGACGCGGCGGCCCATCCCGCAGAACAGGGGCGCGGATTCAAGGTCTGGGTCGCACTGAACGCGCCCGCTGGCCTGGCGACGGTGAGGCGATATCTGAAGCAGTTCGAGATCATCGGCGCGCCGATCCGGGTCGCGCCGCCCCGCCGGGTGGGCGTGGACATCGCCCTGACCGTTCATGTCCCGCTCGCGGTCGATGCGGCCGGCGTCGCGGCCCGATTGACCCGGGACTTCGGCCCCGATTCGGCGGACGACGGTACGCCGGCGTTCTTCAATCCCGCGAACTGGCGCCTCGGCCAGGCGCTGACGCTTTCGGCCCTTGTCGCCGCGATCCGGACGGACAGCCGGATATCCCGGGTCGAGACCGATCCGCGCGCCGACCCGCGACTGAGATTCGCCCTCTGGCAGGCTGATAACGCCGACCCGCAATCCGGCTTCCCCGCCGGCCGTCTGTACGCAGGACCTGGCGATATCCTAGAGGCCGCAAGCGATCCCGCCAGACCCTCGCACGGCTGCATCGTGTTCTTCGTAGTGGTGGGCGAGCCATGAAACCTTCCTCGTTCAAACGCCCCTCGCTGTCGCAAGGCCTGCCGACGCACGCCGAGGTCTTTGCCTTGATGAAGGCCCGCCTGAAGACGATGGCGATCGTCGACGCGGACGGCCAGGTCCGAACTCCGCTTGCCGCCCTTTCAGCGACCGATCTGTCCGACCCGACCCTCGCGCTTCTCGAAGCCTGGTCCGCGACCGCCGACATCGTCGGCTTCTACCAGGACCGCATCCTCAACGAAGCCTATCTGACCACGGCCGGCGAGAAACGATCGCTCGACATTCTGGGTCGATCGGTCGGCTTCGACGCGCCAGCGTTCATCTCCGCCGCCACGACCCTGGGCGTCATCGTGGCCGACGGCGCAAAGGGGCCGATCACCCTGCCCGCCGGCGTCGCCCTTCAGAGCACCCCGGCGACTGCCGGCGCCGAAACCCGCATCTTCGAAACCTACGCCCCCTTGACCGCCGTCCACGACCGAAGCCGTCTGCGGCCCCGCCAGGTGACGCTGAAACCAGAGATTCTCCAGCCTGACTCCACCTCCACGCTGTTCGCCGGAACCGATCTGGGCCTGACGGTCGGCGGCGCCCTGCTGCTGGTGCTCGAAAAGGAGTCGCCGCAATGGGTGATCGTCACCCTGACCGAGGTCTCGGTGAACACGGTGCTGAACTTCACACAGGTGAGCTGGTCGAGGACGCTCGGGGAATTGTGGGGCGCGGACGGTTGGCCGGATCTCTCGGCCGCGGACGCCGCCAGCCTGTCCGTGTTTGGCATGCAACTGACCACACGGCTGTTCGGCTACAATGCGCCCGACTGGAAGAAGCAGCCGTTCTCGGTCCAGATCGCCAACACGCCTTCCGGCCACGATCCGTTCGAATACGACGACTGGCCTGACTTCGGCGTCACCTACGACGACCTGCCGCTGCAGACCGTCTATCCAAAGGTGGTGCCGGGCAGCAAGCTGGTGGTCAGGAGCGTGGACACCAACCTCTACACCGAGGTCGACTCGGCCAGTCTGGACACGATCGCTGAGTACGGCCTGTCGGGCCAGATCACCCGGGTTCATACGACCCCCAGGAATTTCTTCACGCGCGACATCGGGCACAAGTTGCAGCCGGGGCGCTACGGGCACACCGCCACCGCCCTCTCCGACGGTGTGACGGTTGTGATCATCGGCGGCACGGCCGCGGACGGGAGCCTGTTGAGCAACATCGAACTGTTCAACGCCCAGACCCAGCTTCTGACTCTCTGCGAACAGGAACTCCCCAAGGCTCGGACAGGCCATAGCGCCACCCTGGTCGGCGACACGATCATAGTCATCGGCGGCGAGGGCGACACCGACTGGCCTGGCGCGATCCTTGAGATCTCGGTCGGCAAAGACGGGATTACCGTCACGCCGCAGAATGGCTCCTTCGACCTGCCGTCCCCCCGCAAGGAACATGAGGCAACGCTGCTGCCGTCCGGGAATGAGGTCCTGATCAGCGGCGGCGTGGACGCATCCGGCGCCGCCCTGGCCTCGGTCCTTTGCTATCATCTCAAGAACGGATGGGGTCCCTCACGCGACATGCTGCGGCCTCGCGTGGGCCACAGCGCCACGCTCTGTCCGGTGTTCCAGGGCCCCGCCGGCGTCGCGCCGCCGCAGGGCGCCGCCACCGTCGTGTTCGCCTGCGGCTGGGACAAGGAAACCTACTGGAACGACGTGGAGGTCTTCGACATCACGAGCGAAGCCCCGTCCAAGGCGCTGTTTCCGCTGGGCTGGCTTGCAGCCGGCCGCGCCTTCCATCGGGCGACGGCGGTCGCCGGGGGAATTCTGCTGACCGGAGGGGAGACCGCCAACGGTGTCACGGCCGAGTGCTGGACCATCTTTTGCCAAGCCTACTGGGCGCCCCGCGGGGCGGCGGACAAGGGCGACTGGACCTACTACGGACCGGTTCCGGTCATTGCCCGGGCTGCCGCGACCCTCAGCGTGGCGCGATCCCGGCACGTGGCGGTTTCGGACGGAGACGGGACCGTCGTGATCCTGGGCGGCTCGACCGGTGCGGCCGGCGCGACGCAGGAGGTGGAACAGCTCCAGCTGGTTTCCAGCCAACCGACGCCGCCCCGGCCGCCCACGCCGCCAGGACCGCCCAAGGCGGAAAAACGGACGGGCGCCAGCCCGGCGTCGCTACACTATCGCCTGCCCGTCGACCGCGTGCGCGTGACCTCCCCCACGATCCCCGGCGGCGGCGTCTTCACCATCAGCGCGCGCGAGCCCTTGCCGTCGCCCCAGGCCGACGCCGCCGCGGCCCTCCTTTCGAACGATCGGGTTTTCCTGTGCGGCGGGCGCGACGACGGCAAGGTGCTCGACGCGGCGTTCATCTACGACATAGACGCGCGGAAATTCCTGCAGGTCGGAGGCCCGTTCTTCGTCATTCCACAAACCATGGCGCCGACCACCACGACGGCGCTCGCGGACGGTACGATCCTTCTGACCGGCTGGTCGCAGGCCAGCCGGACCGCGCCGGTAACCCCCCTGGCGTGGACCTACGACCCCGTCACCAATCTGGCCACAGAGATCGGTTCGGCCATGACCGACGCCCGACTTCTGGGCACGGCCACCCTGCTCCAGAACGGCACGGTCCTTCTTGCGGGAGGCCTTAAGGTTCTGGGGGCCACGGCGCTTGTCAGCTCGATCGACATCTACGATCCGACCCGTCGAACCTTCCGACAGGTCGGGACCCTGTACACGCCTCGCTGCGATCACACCGCGACACTCCTGCCGAACGGAAAGGTCCTGCTGGCGGGTGGATGGGCCGGACCCGGCGGCGCCACGACGTCGGCGGAGCTCTTCGACCCGGCGACGATGACGCTCACCCAGGTGTCGACGTTCCTGCCCGCGCCCGTCTACGGGCACGCCGCAACACGGCTCCTGACGGGCGACGTCCTCATCACCGGCGGCTTCAACGATCCAGCGTCAGGCGAGACCGAGCCGTCGAATCTGGCCGTCATCTACAACACTTTCCAGGACGCGTTCGCACCGCTGTCCAACCCGATGACTGTCACCCGGGCATTCCATACGGCGACCCGGCTGGACGATGAACGCGGCCGGGTGCTGCTGACTGGCGGTTTCAGCGACGTGGACGGCCCGACCGCGACGGCCGAACTGTTCGATCCGTCGACGATGGCCTTCACCGCCACGGGCTCCATGCAGGTTGCGCGCGCCTATCACGGCGCCATCCTGGCCGAGGACGGCCAGATCATGATCACCGGCGGAGACGCCTTGCAGACCGTCGCCGGCCTGGTGTCGACGGTGGAATTCTTCCAGCTGCAGAGCCCGCCGCCAACCAACGGGCAGCCGGAAAATGACGGCTTCGTCGACCTCACGGTCCTGCCCATCCTCACGCCCGCTCAAAACGAGGCCCTCTGGGGTTGGCAGTGTCCGCCCACCCCCGCCTATGTCAAAGGCAGCGGGATCTTCTTCTTCGGCCAGCCGGGGGATCCCGCCAACGCCCAGGTCTTCGCGCCCGGCGTCCGCTACGTCACCGATCCGCCGCCCGCCTCGGCCACGCCCCGCGACACCCTGGTTTACGCCCAGAGCGAGCCTCTGGCGCTCACGCCTCCCATCGATCCCGAGCCGGTCAAGGGCAACGAGCTGGAGCTGGTCGGCGTGACGCCGTCGCTGAGCGTCGGGGACAGAATTCTGGTCACCGGCCTGGCGCCGTTCGCCCGCTGCAATTTCGAGATGCAGGTGGTCGCGCAGGACACCCTGATCCCCGCAGGGGATGCGGTTCTGGTGCATTCCATCCTGGTTCCGGAATCGGCCGACGCCCCCGGGCTGTGGGGGGTCACCCTGATGTCGGGCGTGACCGCCCTTATCAGCCCGGCCCTGCTCCTCGCTTCAGCCGGGGACCCGCCTCCTCCGGCGCTGCAATTCATGGCCGGGGACGGAAAGGATATCGGCGACGTGCCCGCCGCCCTGGTCAGCAACCTTCCCCGCTCGATCCAGGCCGAGGTGGCGGTGATCCACACGATCAAGGCAAGCCCGGACGGGTCGCTCATGACCGTGACTTTCGAAGAGCCGCTCGAGCACGTCTATGACCGCACGACGATGGTGCTGTACGGCAATGTGGTCGACGTCACCCAGGGACAGACGGTGTCCGGTGAAATCCTGGGAAGCGGCGACGCGAGCGTGCCGTTCCAGGCGTTCGACCTCGCCAGAGCGCCTCTGACCCGGGTGGCAGACCCGGCGGGCCAGATCGATGACAGTCTGGAAGTCCGGGTGGACAACGTCGTCTGGACGCCGATCCGGAGCCTGGCCGATGCGAAGCCGTCCGAGCGACGCTACATGGTTTCCGTAGACACGTTCGGTCGGGGCCGGATCACCTTCGGAGACGGCGTGCACGGCGCCCGACTGCCGACCGGCGAGAACAATGTCACGGCCGGATACCGGGTCGGCGCGGGGCCCGACGGCGATGTGCCCGCGCAGAGCCTGACCAAGCCGCCCAGCCAGATCGCCGGCATCAGCGCCGTCATCAACCCCCTGGCCGCGACCGGCGGCGTGGGCGCGGTCCTGCCGGCGCCTCGCAGACAGCTGATCCCGAACAGCACGCTCGGCCTGGATCGGGTCGTGACGCTGGAGGATGTCTTCACCTTCGCCAGGGGTTACGCCGATGTGGCCAAGGCCGATCTGGCCTGGCTTTCGCCTTATCTGCTCGGCGGCCCCATGACCGCGGTCTTGTCCATCGCGGGACCGAACGGCGAGGCGCCCGACCCGCAAGCGCCGTCACTGATGTCGCTGCGCAACGCGATCCTCGCCGCCGCGGCGCCGGACCATGACATCCAGCTGTTGCCGTATGAGCCGGCGCCGTTCAACCTGACGTGCACGCTGCAATTCGATCAGAACGCCAAAGCTTCAGCGTTGATCGGGACCGCGGAAGCGGCGCTGAGGCGCCGGTACGGTTTCGCGGGGCAGACCTTCGGCCAGGCCGTTCGGGCCAGCGAAATCCAGCGGTTGCTTCTCGATATCGAGGGGATTCAAAGCGTGACGATTGACAGCCTGCGCCTTGCCGTGTCGGACAGCGACACCGCTCCCACGCTGCCCGCCAGTCCCGCGCGCCGGATCATCGGCGGCCAGATCGAGGCGGCGCAGATACTGCTTCTCAATCCGTTGCCGGGCGGCCTGATCCTTCATCGCGGGGGTTCCCGATGAGCGACCGCGCCGACCGCCTTTATGATCTCCTGCCCGCCGAATTCCGGCGCCGCGACGAGGCCGAAGGCTTCGTACTGCAAGCGCTGATGCGGGTGATGGGAGAGGTCTACGGCGATCTCGAACGAGACATCGCCGGCCTGTACGACAGCTGGTTCGTCGAGACCGCGCCCCTGGACAGGGTCTACGCCATCGGAATGCTGGTCGGCGTCCCGACGCCCGACTATCCGCTGCCCGAGCATCGGGCGATGGTGGCCAACGCCATCAGCCTGCGTCGCCGCAAGGGCGTCGCGACCGCCATGGCGCCGCTGTTGAGGGGCGCATCCGGCTGGTACGCGGCGCCGACAACGGATGTCGATGGAGGAGCCGCGGCCTGGCCCCTCGACTTCGACGGACTGAAAGACAAATACGGCTTCGACTCCCAGACGGGTCCCGCGGATGACGGCATGCCGTTCGTCGAGCTATGGGCCTGGAGGTCGCCCGTCTTCCAGGCGTCGGGACCGGCCGCCGTGATTCCTCCCCCGGCCGCCCTGCCCCCGCAGTTGCAGGCCTGGTTCAAGAACACCCGGTACGCGTTCAACAGCCTCGGGCTGACTCAATCGCTATGGAACGTTCCGGGCCCGTCCCTGTCGCCGGTCTCGGCGGGTCCAGCCAACGCCCTGCCAGCCGCCCTGACCGACGCCATGCTGGCGGCGGACATCAACAGGTACAACGAAGCCTTCCTTTTCCAGGACATTAAGCTGACCTGCCCGCCCCTGCCGGCCGACAGCCTGTTCTATGGCCCCCAGGCCGGCCTGACGATAAAGCTGGTCAGCCAGAGCGACCCCGACAAGGCGCCCACCGTCACCCTGGTTCCGGCAGCGAACCTCATCCCCGCCGACCTGTCCGGCGTAGCCTTCCCGCCTCCTGATTTCCCCGTTTTCGTCTCGGGCGTGGTCGCCGCGGCCCAGATCGCGCCCACGGCGTCGAAGATCGATCTCACGGTGGATGGGACGCTGTTCGAGACCAACCTTGCGTTGGAGGGTCCGGGTCCGTTCACCCTTCCGCAGATCGCGGCCGCGCTTGAGACCGCATTGCGCAAGGCGGCGCCAAAAGCCGCCGTCGCCCTCCCGGCGGCCCTCGCGAATCTGACGGTCCAGATCTTCGGTCAGCAACTGGTGATCCTTACGGGCGGCGAGGCTTTTCACTCGCTGGAATTCGTCCCCGCCACGCCGTCGTCGGGAAACACCACTCCCCCGGACCTGGTCCATCAGCTGAAGCTGACCGCCGCCGACGAGGCCGGATACCAGGCGGCGATCCGGTCGGCGCCCCTGAGCACGGACGACCTGTTCGCGCTACAGAATGCGGCCGGGACGCTGGAGGCCGGCGGAGGCCGTGCGAACGGGTTTTCGATTTCCCTTCCTCCTCCGGCGGCGTTTCTGCCCCTGAGCCCTGCTTCTCTGTTGGCCTATATCGCCAGCCGGTTGCCGGACGCGATGGCCTGTTTTGAGGGTAGCCGCCTGCTTGTCCTGTCCCCGGCGTCCGTCTCCCCGAGCACGGCGCCGATCGGCTCTACCGGACTCCTGGCGTTGCAGCGTCGGCTCGGCCTTCAGCCTGGCGTCGCCATCGATCCGCGTCACGGCCTGCTGGCGCTCCCGGCCGGGACGAGCAGCTTCAAACAGGTTCTGGTCGAGTACGGCTACGCCTTTCCGGCGGCGATCGGCGGTGGTTCATATCCACGCGCCGGACCGCAGCCTGGCGCGACCACCGCCCTCTTTCTCGCCACCGCCGCCTCGCCTGTCGACGACGCCCTGACGGCCTGGATGACCGCACGCCCCCTAGAGGCGATCATCGAAGTGGCCGGTGATGCGGTCCAGGCCCTCGCGACGTCTTCGATCATGTTGACGGATTCCCGAACCCTGGCGATCAGCGCGCCCGAAGGCGTTCGGGGCAACCTGTGCATCGGCGCGGACGGAGGGTTGCTGCTGTCGGGCGGCCCCAAGGTTGCGGGCCCGGACGGCGCGCTGGTCTTCGACGGCCTCACGATAGACGGCGGCCTGGTCGCGGCTGGAGGGCTGCTGCGGTTGAGCTTCACCGATTGCACCCTTTACCCCGCCCCGCCGTCAACCCCCTCGGCCCCTCCGGTTTCGCTGTCGGCGGACGCGCCAGGAACGCCCCTGAACCTGACGCTCGAACGATGCCTTTCGGGCGCCCTCGCCCTCGCCGACGGCGTCGGCGCGATCGCCGTTCTGGACACGGTCGTGGGCGGTCTGGCCTCCGACGACATCGGCGCCGTCGCCCTCGCGGGCCCTTCGGTCGCCGACCGTTCCAGTCTCCAGGTCCAGAGCAGCACCATTCTCGGCGCGACCACGACCGCCGCGCCGCTGACGGCCGTCGACACCCTCTTCGCCGGCGTCCTGCAAGCCACGGGCGGCGTCAGCTTGCGATGCTGTTTCGTAAGTCTGGCGGTGATCGGGCCCAGAGCCATGGCGGTTGGCGTGGAAGCGATAGCGTCCGGCGCGCTCGACGCCGGAACCGTCCAGTGCTCGACATGCGGCAAGCCCAAGGCTGTGTTTCTGAAAAACGCCCACCTCGCGACCCTGACCCTGCCAGCCCGGTTCGAAGCGGCCTGCGCCTGCGCCGATGCAACGACGGACAGGCTGGAACCGCTCGTCGACGACCGTTTCGAAGGCCAGCTTCTTCCCGCCGGCGGCCTGAAGCCTGTCCAGTTCTATGAGGACGGTTCCTATCCGTCCGCGGACTTTGGCCGTCTGTGCGCATCCAACGCGCCCGAGATTCTGACGGGCTCCAGCATCGGCGGCGAGGTCGGGGCCTACGGCCTGTCCGGGGCGACGCAGAAGCGGGGGCTATTTCTGAAGGCGCTTCGGGACAATCTGCCCATGGGCGCTGGTTTTCGAGTTCACTATCGCAGCTGACTGGTCGGCCGGCCCGACCGTTTCCGGAGTAGCGCCATGCCCATCGTGGGACAGATCTCCATCCTGCCGTTCACCCCTCCTCCGGGGGATGAATGGGCGCTTTGCGACGGCAGCCCACTGAACATCGTCGATTATCCGGCGCTGTTCACCGTTATCGGCACGCTCTACGGAGGGGATGGAACCAGGACCTTCCACCTGCCGGACCTTCGGGGGAGGACGATGGTCGGCGTTTCGCAGGACGACGGCCTGGGCGCCACAGGAGGCCTTTCCAAGGTCGCGCTGAATTCCGCTTCCATGCCGGCTCACGATCACGCCTTCAATACGATCGGGGGCCCCGGCGACAGCAATCTGGCCGCGGGCCGGCGGTTCGCCCAGCCGGTCGAGAGCGACGGGACCACGCCGATCAACATCTATGCGCCGACGACGACGGCGACGCTGGTCACGTTGGCGAACGACTCCGTCCGACCGTCGGGAGCCGGAGCGGCCCATGAGAACATGCAGCCGTTTCTGGCCGTCAACGTCTGCATGGCCCTGACCGGGGTCTATCCTGTCAGGTCGAACCCATGAGCGACATCAGCCCTCCAGCCCCCAAGCCCATCGGCCTGATCGGCGAAATCCGCATCTTCGCGGGGGTCCGCCCGCCGCGTGGCTGGCTGATTTGCGACGGGACAAGCCTTCCTTTTGACCAGTATCCCGACCTCGGCGCGGTTCTGGAAACCACCTTTGGGGGAGATGCGCAGTCCTTCAACCTGCCGGACTTCCGCGGAAGGCTGCCGGTCGCCTCCAACGGAACCAACACTACCGGGAAAATCGTCCCGCCGGCGCCGGGTGCGATCGGGGGCGTGGAGTCCGTGACCCTGTCCGCCGACGAGATCCCCGCCCATACCCACGCCCTTTCGGCCAGCACGTCCCCCGCCAGCAGCAATGCCGCCGCGGCCGACACGGCCCTCGCGGGGATGGCTGCGGAGGTGAAGGGCTACTATGTCCCCGACCCGGCGGCGCGGCAAAAGCCGGTCACCTTGGCCAGCAACGTGATCGACCCGGGCCCGGCGGCGAACGCCCATTCCAACCTGATGCCGGCGCTGGCCCTGAATTTCATCATCGCGGCGACCGCCGATGCATGGAGCTGGATGACCGGGCAGAGCTTCCAGGACGGGTATGACGTCTTCATCGGCGAGGTCCGTGCATTCGCCTTCGGGTACGCACCGGCGGGATGGGCGGTTTGCGACGGTTCCCCGATCAGTATCGACTCGGCGTTCGAACTCTATTTGCTGATCGCAGACTTGTATGGAGAGCGCAGCGGAACGATGATGTTTCCGCCTGATCTTGGCGGACGGGCGCCGATGGGCGCGGGGGCCGGCGTTGACCTGACGCCGCGGCAACTGGCCGAAGTCTCGGGGACGCCAAATGTCTCGCTCACCCCCGACCAAACCCCGCCCCATATCCACGCCCTGGCGGCTGCGTCAGGCAAGACCGTCCTCACACCGGGCGAGAACGACTGGTTGGGAGCCGAAGCGCTGAAAACCAATCTGTTCAGCGACGCAACGACACCATCCACCGGCATGACCAGCGTGCTGACGACCAGCGGATCCGGCGCGCCGCATGAAAACCGGCAGCCATACATGGCTGTCAACTACTGCATCGCCGTCGCGGGCGTGTTCCCCTTGCCCGGCGACCTCTCGGACTGACGGCGCTGCCGGGCTGGCGGCAGCCCACAGACGGCGGGTCTGTGGGCCCAAAAAATGCGCTTGCCCTGCCTCACTGTTATAGGTATGTATAACACCAGTTCAGTGGCGAGACCAGATCGCTTGGGCTGTATTCGAGGGGTGGTCATGCCGGTGCGCGTGTGGTTCGGAGGACGGGGCGTCTTGCCTGGCCGCGAGTCTACCGGACCGGAGCGGTCCTCCGGCGTCGGGAACCAGCCATGGTCCAAGAGTGGAACGACAATCAGCCGATCTATCGGCAAATCCGCGACCGGGTGGTGGCGATGATCATCGACGGAGCCCTCAAGGAAGGCGACGCCCTCCCTTCGGTGCGCACGGTCGCCACCGAGTCTCGGGTCAACCCCCTGACCGTGCTGAAAGCCTATCAGCAACTCGATGAAGAGAACCTCGTCGAGAAGCGCCGCGGCCGCGGCATGCTGATCGCCGTGGGCGCGCGGAGCCTCCTGCTCCGGGGAGAGCGCGACAGGTTTCTGACGGAGCAGTGGCCGCAGATCCACGCGACCATCATGCGGCTCGGCCTCGCCGAGGAATTGCTCGGCACGGCGCCGTCCCGGGCTGAGGAGCGCTGAGATGCACGTTATCGAAGCCCGCAGCCTCAAGAAGGCCTACGCCAAGGTTGTCGCACTGGAAGGGTTTGACCTTACCGTGGGACGCGGCCGCATCGTCGGCCTGCTCGGCCCCAACGGGGCCGGCAAGACCACCGCCCTGCAGGCCATCCTCGGGCTGGTGGACTACGAAGGCGAGTTGAAGGTGCTGGGCCACGACCCCTGGACCGAGCGCGAGGCGCTGATGAACGAGGCCTGCTTCATCGCGGATGTCGCTGTCCTGCCGCGCTGGCTGCGGGTGCGCCAGGCCGTCGACTATATGGAAGGCGTCCATCCCCATTTCGATCGCACGCGCGCCGAGGCCTTCCTGGCGCGCACTACAATCCGCGTGGACAGCAAGGTCGGCGAACTCTCCAAGGGCATGGTGACCCAGCTTCATCTCGCCCTTGTCATGGCGGTGGACGCGAAGCTTCTCGTGCTCGATGAGCCGACGCTCGGCCTCGACCTGGTATACCGCAAGCAGTTCTACGACTCCCTGCTGAATGACTACGTCGATCACGAACGCACGATCGTGGTCTCGACCCACGACCTGCACGAGGTGCAGCACATCCTGACCGACATCGTGCTCCTCGACCGCGGCCGTGTGGCGCTCAGCTGCACCATGGAAGAGCTTGAGGCGCGCTATGCCGAGGTGCTGGTCGCGTCCGACCAGGCCGAGGCCGCGCGCGGACTGGGCCCATTCCACGAAAGCCCCCTGTTTGGACGCACCAGCTTCCTTTTTGACGGGGTTGGCCGCCAACAGCTGGCGGCGCTCGGCGAAGTGCGAAGCCCGCACCTGTCGGACCTGTTCGTCGCCCTCATGGCCGGCCGCTATGCACCCGCCGCGGAGACCGCGACATGAGCGTCCGGGAGATGGAAACCCCACGGGCCGAACCCGCGCGCGTCTCGTCGCTCCGCGTGTTCAGCTGGCTTGTCCGTCGCGAATTCTGGGAGCACCGGGCGCTCTGGATCGCCCCACTGACCGTCGCCGTCTTCGCGGTCGCGGTCCATTTCCTGACCGCCCTGACCATCTCTGACGCGGATCGCGCCGCTGCCTTGGCGGACCCGACCGGACGCGGCCCGTTCATGTCCCTGCACGCCGCCGTAATGGGCATAGTCGTCGTGACCGGCCAGTTGGTCGGCCTCCTCTATGCGCTCGACGCCCTGCAGTCGGAACGTCGCGACCGCTCGATCCTGTTCTGGAAGTCGCTTCCCGTCTCGGACAGGGCGACTGTTCTTTCCAAGGCCTTCGTGGTGATGGTGGCCCTGCCGGTGCTGACCGTGCTCCTCGCCCTCGCCGCCTCGATGGTCGCGGTATCGCTGCAGACCATCGCCTGGCAGTTGGGCGGCTACGCGCCGGCCCGGCTCTGGGACCGACTGGACATGGGCCTCCTCTGGTTCAGCCTCGCCTATGCCCTGCCCTTCATGATCCTGTGGAATGCGCCGCTTTACGGCTGGTTCTTGCTCGCCTCGGCATGGGCGAAGCGGGTCGCCTTTCTATGGGCGGCGGCTCCGATCGCGGGCCTCCTGATCGTCGAGCATACGGTCCTCCACAAGACGGGCGCCCACTGGCTCGTCGAGCGTCGGATCGCCGGCGGGATACTGGAGTCTTTCACCATTCCGGCCCCCCACGGCGGCGAGATTGTCTGGGTCCGCAGCCTGGCCGAACTCGACCCGCTCCGCCTCTGGACACTGCCCGGGCTGTGGATCGGCGTCGGCGTCGCGGCCGCGTTCCTGTGGGCCGCCATCCGTCTCCGACACTCGCGACCTCCCCTGTAAATTAAAGGAATTCGAGATGACCACCGCCGGAGGTGTGTCTGAATTCGGGGAGCGCGGCGACAGCCTCCGCTGGGGCGGAAGCCCCCTCGTTCCGCTCCGGCCACCCCCTCCCACCAAGGACGTCCGCCATGGAAGCCAACCCCGTCGACCTCATCCTCCACGTTCCTGCCGGCGCGCCGGCGTGGATGCATGTCGCGGCCGCCATCCTGCTCTACATCCACATCGTCGGCGCTTCGGTGGCGATGATCGCGGGGACCGTGGCCATTTTCGCTCCGAAGGGCGCGGGCCTGCATCGCACGGCCGGCAACGTCTTCTTCGTCGGGATGCTGGGAATGGCGGGCGTCGGCGCGACCGTTTCGCCCTTCCTGGATCAGGCGCAGTGGACCAACACCACAGCCGGTCTCTTCACCCTCTATCTGGTGGCCACGGGCTGGACGACGGTGATGCGTCCCGAACGCCGCATCGGCCGCTTCGAGGTGTTCGCCGTTCTGGTTCCGATCGGGATCGCGACCACGGGGCTGACCCTCTTCGCTCTCAACGCCGGCACGCCGCGGGCCGCCGCCTATTCCACGGTCTATGGCTTCGCGGTGCTCGCCGCGATCGCCGCCCTCTGCGACCTGGGCGTAATCCGGCGCAAGGGCATCTCGGGCCACCGGCGCATCGCCCGTCACCTGTGGCGGATGTCGCTGGCCCTGGTGATCGCCCTCGGTTCATTTTTCCTGGGGCAGCAGGACGAGCTGCCGGGCTTCATCCAGGGTTCGCCGGCGCTGTTCGCCCCCATGCTCGTGGCGCTGGCGCTGCTGATCTTCTGGCTGATCCGCGCGCGCTTCACCAAAGCCTTCCAGTCCGCCCCGGCCGCCGCTCAGCCGTGACCGGCTTTTCACTCACGCCCACAACTCCGAAGGAAGCCACGACCATGCGTAAGCTCCTCCTGACCGCCGCCGCGACGACGATCCTTTTCGCCGCCGCCAACCCCGCCGCCGCCGACACGGTCTCGGACTGGTGGGAGGTCGGCAATCGCCTGCAGCCTCCGGGAGCGCCGGGTTCTCCCGACCAGCAACGCGCCGCATCGCGCGCCGCCCTGGCCATGTTCGAAGCCGTGAACGCCATCGACCGCCGGTACGAGAGCTACCTGGGCTTCCCCGCCGGCGACGTATCGGCGTCCCAGGATGCGGCGGCGGCGACTGCGGCCTACAAGGTGCTCGTCCAGCACCTGCCTCAGCACAAGACCGTGCTCGATGAGAGCTACACCCTCGCCATGGCCGGAATCCCGGACGTGGCGGCGCGAGAGGCCGGCCGGCTGATCGGGGAAAGAGCGGCGGAGGCCGCCATGGCGGCGGGCGGCGTCGACCCGGCCATCCCCGTCATCCCCTACCGCCCGCTCACCCCCAGGCCCGGCCAGTGGGTGCCCACCGCACTGCCCCAGATTGAGTCGTACCAGTACGCCTACCGGCCCTGGGTGCTGCCCAGCCCCTCGGCCCTGCGTCCGCCGCCGCCTCCGGCGTTCGACAGCGCGGTCTGGGCCCGGGACTACGAAGAGGTCCGCCGACTGGGCTCCCGGACCTCGACCGAACGCACGGCCGAGCAGACCCTGATCGCCCGCTACCGCCAGGCCTTCGACGTCGCCCCGTCTTTGCGCCTCGCCGCCGAGGCGCCGAACCGCAAACCGGTGCAAAACGCCCGCATGTTCGCCATCTATCAGATGGCCTTCGACGACGCCGCCATGGCGATGGCCGAGGCCAAGGCTCACTACGACTACTGGCGACCCATCACGGCCATCCGCAACGGCGCCGACGACGGCAACGACGCCACCCCGCCGGTGGCCGACTGGACGCCGCTGCTGAGCACCCCGAATTTCGCCGAGTATCCGTGCGGTCACTGCGTCGTGGCGGCCGCCATCGCCGAGGTTATGGAGGCCGAAGTCGGACCGCGGCCGGCGTCCGGCGTGCGCGTCGCCTCGCTGGTCATCCCGAATGCCGTGGTGCAGGTCCTGCCGAGCTGGGATGAATGGTCCCAACAGGTCTCGGACTCGCGCATCTATGCGGGCGTCCATTTTCGCTTCTCCAACGAGGCGGGCCAGCAGATCGGACAGGGCGCCGCGCGTCTGGTGCTTGACAAGGTGATGCGGCCCCTGCCCCGGCGATGAGCGGGCGACGGAATGACGGCGTCCGCAAAGCGGCCATCGTCATTCCGTCCAGCGGAACTGCCCGCAGCGGCGTCTCTGGAGCCAGGAAAATGAAGATCATCGGCCGGATATTGATCGGAGGCGCTTTACTCCTCGCAGTCCTGGCGGGCCTGGGCGCCTTCCTGCTCTATACGCGCACGCCGGCTGAGCCTGCCCTGCGTGGTGAATTCCAGAACCGGTCCCTCAAGGTCGGCGAGCGGGAACGGAGTTACCTCGTCTATTCGCCGGCCCGTGCGCCGCCCAGACCTGCGCTGCTTGTGGTGTTCCACGGATCCATGGGCTCGCCCCATGCAATTCGTATCCAGTCAGGTTTTGAGTTTGACCGGCTCGCCGAGGCCAATGGTTTCATCGTCGCCTACCCTCAGGGCTACGAAGGATACTGGAACGACTGCCGGACGGCGGCGCACTATTCCGCACGCCGTCTGGCGATCGATGATGTCGGGTTTTTCGAGGCGATGATCGCGGACCTGCTGGAGACGCGCGGAATTGACCCGGACCGCGTCTACGTCGTTGGCGCCTCGGCGGGCGGACACATGGTCTACCGGCTTGCGCTCGAGCGACCGCGGATTGTCGCTGGGGCGGCTGTCTTCGCCGCCAACCTGCCCACACCGGAAAATCTCGATTGTGAGCAAGAAGACGTGCCCCCTCCTGTCATGATCGTCAACGGAACGCGTGATCCCATCAACCCGGATCAGGGCGGCGACGTCACCCTGTTTGGCATGGACAGTCGGGGGTCCGTTCGATCAACTCCGGCGACCGCGGCCTTTTTCGCCAGGGCGCGCGGTTCAGAAGGTCCTGACGTCGATACGCTGGGTTCAGGTGGCTTCCTCCGGGCCGGGCCGGTTGAGCGCACGGTCTGGCGTGACCAGAATGGACGGCCGGACGTCGTACTTCTCTCTGTGATCGGCGGAGGACATGTCATACCGCAGCCCGTCTACCGGCCTCGCCCGCTCCTTGGTCGATCCACTCGCGCGATCAACGGCCCCTCCGAAGCTTGGAGGTTCTTCGCGAGCTTGCCGAGGCGATCAGTTGACCTTGATGGACAGTGACATTGGGATCTCTTCCAGCGCGGCGTACTCGGGACGCCTTGGTCCCCTCCACGTCGTAGCTATCCTTTCACTGGCATTCTGAACCCGAGCAACGAAACAGACGCTACGCAGAGACGACCGTCAGCCGCGCGCCAAGAGCGGACATCAGCCGGCGGCCGGCAACCGGTCGCTCAGCGCTCCCGTCTCAACCGCGGCCGCTTCCCGGTTGAAGGCGCGGGACCGCCTTGTGACCGTCACCCCTTGTTAGGTTGACGCCCACGTCTAAACTCGCGGCAGAGTTGTCGGCAGGGATGCGGTCGAGTGAAGGTTCTTGTTTGCGGGGTGAGGACCGCGGCGGCCCTGACGACGGGTCTGACGTTCCCGGCTCCGGCAAGGGCTCAGGCCGAGCCGACAGAAGCCGTGCTCACCGATCCGGCGGTTCGTCAGGGACGGCTTTCCAATGGCTTCCGCTACGCTCTCCGGCTCGCCGGTGGAAGGGATCGTCGTTCCGGCAACCGCGAACGCGCAAGGCTCAGCCGGGTGAGGTCTGCGCGAGTGCGATCAGGGCCGCTTCGCCCCCGACGCGATCATATGATGTGCACTGAAGTGCTGGAGGCAATTCGCCCCGCTCCCCTGTCCCGATGCCTCGTTCCGGCTGCATCGGTGGCCTCAGCACCCGAGGCGAAGCCGCGATCCCGTGCGTCAGTCAACGCTCGCCATTCGGCGTCGGGGGCCGGCGGCAAGCCGACCCCCGACTGTCTAACCTACCATTTGACCTTGAGGCTCGCGCCGATCTGGTTGTCCTGCAGGCGTTCGCTGAACAGGCCGCGATAGCCGGTGGACAGGGTGACGTTGTCCGTGGCTCTCCAGTCGACCCCGAACTCGACCGAGCCCGCCAGCGGCGGAGCCTCGGCGCCTTCAATGGCGAAGGTCCCGAAACCTGTCGGCGCGCCGGTGAAGCGCATGTCGGCCGTGGCTGCGCGATCGCCGGTGGTGGCCAAGGCCGCCAGTCCGGCGAACACTCGCACGCCCTGACCGTTGACGGTGTAGCCCTGCGAAAGACGGGCGCCGGCCTGCAGCGACTGCCATTCGCGTTCGATGCCCGCAACCTGCAGCGACAGGCCGCCGACGCCGGTTTCGGTGAAGCCGTCGACCTTGGCCTCGGCCGCCGAACCGATCACGCCGACCGAAAGGGCGCCGTCGTCCGAAAAGCGGAAGCGACGCGACACGCTGGCCGAGATCAGCTGACCTTCGGCGTGGGTGTTGCCGATGGCCTGTCCGCTGAAGGCGCCGACGGTGACGCGACGACGGCTGTCCAGTTCGCCGCCGTAGATGGCGCCGGTGACATCGGCGACCCAGGCGCCGTCGTCGAAGCGGACGTAGCCCGCCCCGTGCGACAGGTCGGCCTCATAGTGCGAACCGCGGCCCTCGACGTCGCCTTCCATGCGAGTAACGCCGCCGGCGCCGCCGACGGTGAAGGCGCCGTGCGACAGACCGTACCCGCCGGCGAAGCCGTTCAGGGCCGTCTCGACCGTGGCCTGGCCCGGCTTGCCGTCCAGCGTCTGGTCGCCCGCGTAGACCGTGACCCAGCCCCCTTGGGCGGAACCGGTCGCGCCCGGATCGAAGTTGTTCAATACGGCGCCCAGGCGGGCGGTATTGGTGTCGCCTCCGCCGAGCGCTGCCCCACCGGCGAAGTTGAGCGCCTCGGCGCGGCCGCCGTCATCCTCTTCGCCGATCTGCCCGCGCACCGCGGTCAGGAAGCTGTCGTTGGCGCTGAACAGCGAGGTGGTGACGTCCGCCAGCGGTTCGCCGCTGATGCTGTCGAAGGCCGCGGCCTGGTCGGCGGGGCTGAGGCCGGCGATCAGGGCCAGGATGGCGGCCCAGTCGTCCGCCGCCGCCAGCTGGCCGCCCGACAGGGCCTGGCCGACCGAG
>Ga0265296_1001522_pt1 | contig 26444 bp, 29 predicted proteins | sample MunlanPumphouse1_FD_189073 | JGI IMG/M metagenome (GOLD analysis project Ga0265296, IMG submission 189073) | Groundwater microbial communities from a municipal landfill in Southern Ontario, Canada - Pumphouse #1 | ecosystem: Environmental > Aquatic > Deep subsurface > Groundwater | place... | reverse complement strand
ATCCAGCTGCACCGCGGTAATCCCCGCGGAGGTGCCGGCGACCTTAAAATCCATATCTCCAAAATGATCCTCTAGCCCCGCGATATCAGTTAAGATAACCTCTTTTTGGCCCTGTTTAACCAGACCCAAGGCAACCCCGCCCACAGCCTGCTTGATCGGCACCCCGGCATCCATTAATGACAGGGTGGCGGCGCAAACAGAAGCCATGCTGCTTGAACCATTTGATTCCAGTATCTCGGAAACCACTCTTATAGTATAAGGAAATTTTTCCTTTGACGGCATGACTGCAAGCAAGGCCTTCTCTGCCAGGGCGCCGTGGCCGATCTCGCGCCTGCCGGGCCCACGCACAGGCTTTGTCTCGCCCACGCTAAAAGAAGGGAAATTATAATGCAGCATAAAAGATTTCTTCTTTTCTCCCTCTAATGCCTCGACCAACTGTTCATCTTCACCCGTGCCTAAGGTAGTTATGGCCAGGCTCTGGGTTTGCCCCCGGGTAAAAAGGCCTGAACCATGGGTACGCGGAAGCACGGAAACCTCGCAGCTGATTGGACGGATCTCTGTAAAAGAGCGACCGTCTATACGCACATTTTCTTCGGTAATCATCCTGCGCACCTGCTTCTTTTCCACTTCATGGATCCCGGCCTGAATATCAGCTGCCAGGAACCCTTCGCCGGTCAACTGCGCTTCCAGTTCCTTAGTTAATAAAGCGATCTCTTCTTCGCGCTCTTCTTTCTTACTCAATTTATATACCTTGCTTAATTTTTCCTGGGAAAGCGATTCGATCTTCCGCATTAAAGCCGGATCAATCAGCTTAAGTTCAATCTGCGCCTTAGCCTGCCCATAAAGCCGGCAGAATTCTTCCTGCATGCTCAGCATAGGCTTTAGGTTATCCATGCCGAACTTTACCGCTTCTAAATACACCTCTTCGGAGACCTCGTTAGCCTTTGACTCAAGCATTAATACGCCATTAGCGTTGCCGGTCACCACTACATCCAGGTCCGAACTCTCAAGCTCTGCGTATGTAGGATTTAAAACAAATTCGTTATTTATCCTGGCTACCCGGCAAGCAGCTAGAGGCCCTTTAAAAGGAATATTTGAAATGGATAAAGCAGCGCTTGCGCCGATAAGCGCCAAGATATCCGGATCATTCTCCCCGTCGCTTGAGAAAACAATAGCCATCACCTGAACCTCGTTTAATAAGCCATCCGGAAATAGCGGGCGGATAGGCCGGTCAATGAGCCGGGAAGTTAAAATCTCGCTTTCTGAGGGCCGGCCTTCGCGCTTAAAGAAACCTCCGGGGATCCTGCCGGCTGCGTATGTTTTTTCCTGGCATTCTACAGTCAGCGGGAAAAAGTCCCGGCCTTCTTTTGGCTCCCGGGACATGCAGGCAGTAACCAAAACCACTGTTCCGCCATAGGTAACCGTAACCGAACCGTTGGCCTGTTTGGCGATCCTGCCGGTCTCCAGGATAAGGTCATTTTTACCGAATTTAATTTTCAAGCTTTTATTTTGCATTATATACTCTCTCTTTTCTTTATGGATGAAGCCTTGGAAGGGCTTTATTTTCTTAAACTGAGCTTTCCCAGGATCTCTTCATACTTCTTCATATCCTTGTCCTTGAGATATTTGAGGAGTCTGCGGCGCCTTCCTACCATCAAAAGCAGTCCGCGGCGGGAATGCAAATCTTTCTTGTGCGATTTAAAATGCTCTCCCAGACCATTGATCCTCTCGGTTAAAATCGCTATCTGAACCTCGGCAGATCCGGTGTCCCTGGAATGCACCTTAAAATCATCGATCAATTTTGCCTTCTTTTCTTTTACCAAAACCAATTTTCTACCTCCCTTTCCGTAGATTATATGATAATTAACTCAGCAAGTCAATTATCTTTTTTATTTCTTCCCCAACAGTTCGATTATCTTATCCAACTTCTGGATTACCAAAACGCTAAAACATACAAACCAAACAGTCAAAACCAATGAAATCAAACCGCCGATAAAACTTAAGCCATAACCCATATTTCTACCCCCTCAATGAGCGCTTGACTTACGAATACGCCAGTATGAGTAAGTCAATGCGCGAATTGATCCCGCCGAATATGCCAAAATTGTCGCAAGAGAATTTTGGCATATGTTATGAGACGGGATAATTTGCACATTGTATCACAAGAAAACAATTATGCAACCTTAAATCTCAAAAGAATCTCTGGCGATTTTTCTGCGTGTAGCTTTTTTATCCGAATGCCGGCGCTTCTGCTCAAGTATCCTTACCTTGACACCTTTGGGCCTTTTACGATTCTGGCGCATGGTCTTTGCTTTAAGGGATTGCTTTTGCAAAACACCCTGCTTGATCCTGTTCTCGATTTTACTTAAGAGAATATGCCTGGCAAGATTACGGTTAAGAAGCTGAGAACGCTGGCGCTGGCATTTTACCTCCAGGCCCGTAGGCAGATGCTTAAGATACACGCAGGTGGCGGTCTTATTGACATTCTGGCCTCCGGGGCCGCTTGAGCGGATAAAGCTCTCCACGATATCCTCCTCGCGCACCCCTAAAGCCATCATCTTTTTTTCCAGGGCCGTTTTCTCATTCACAACAGCTGCCATAAAACTACCCTTCCCTGCCTGCCGAAGAGGCGGACATCTCCGACTCAATCTTTTTAATCATCTCCTCCAACTCCTTAATTAGCGGCGTAGGAAGCATTTTCAGGAGCTGTATCTCCTGTTTAAGCATGCGCAGATGGCCAAGCAATCTCCTTAAAACAACCAACTTTCTTTTTTCCTGCGCCTCCTCCGGCTCCAACTCCTGCCTCTGCCGGATAATCACACCCAAATTCTTCTTTAACTCCTGCGCGTCCCTGCCCTTTTCAAAAATCTCTTTTTTCAGGTTATTATAATCATCTTCATCCAATACTTTTTTGTTTTTCGCCTGGCGCAGGATATCAACCGACTCATAACCGGGGATCTGCGCGGCTGAGCTGGCCTCGGCATAATCCGCTTTCAAATACTGCGGCTCCTCCTTCTCCAGGAAATAATATGACTTAAGCAGCTTCATCGCCGTCTGTTTGCGTATTCCTATCTCGCGGCTGACATAAGTATCAAAATTTAAATATCCCCACTCCTTATACATTTTGTCTTTCCATACCGAATAAAGCGACCGGCCCAGCTCGATCCAGGAGCTCTTAAAATTCTTAGCGCTCTCCAGTATATGATAACGCAAAGAGCCACTATCCAGGTTTCCCATCTTTTCCTCGATGTTTTTCAAAGATTTTGTTTTCACTCTATTTCCCGAATATGTCCTTCAACTCTTTCCCGAAATCCTTATACTTATTTATGATATTGGCTACCTTATCCACTATCTGTTCCGGTGACTGACTGCTAAGGTTTTTCATCGCCGCCTTCAAAATTATGCTTTTTAGCTTCTCCTGGCTTAAGCCCGGATTATCCAACTGGGTATTGATATTAAACACTAAGTGTAAATTACCATCGCTGTCGGTAAACAGGTCCAGGGCGTTTTTCGCTAAATCCAAGCTTACCTGCTGCTCTTCAGTTTTTTCATAAACAAGATTGGAAAGATTTAAATCCGTAATAATCTGCAAAGCATTATTTTTGGCTTTAAAGGTCGAGTCGAAATTAAGCCTTGCCGACAAAACTTTCTTACTCGAGATAAGGTTCCCATAGTAAGGGGCAAAATTAGTCACATCCAGGTCTTTAACCTCCAGCTTTGCGTCCATATCCTTAGCCAGAAAATCAAGCCAGCCGGAAAAAGCGATATTGCCAAAAGGCTTGCCCGCGGGGTTAGACAGCCGCGCGCTTAAACTAAAATTTGTGGCAAGAGATGTAATAGGCAGAGAAACCTTAGCTACACTGATATTCAGCTTATCCACAATGACCTGATATCCGGGGGTACTGACCAATCTATCTGTAAAAATTATTTTGGCATCCCGCACCTTAAGGCTGGTCAGGTAAATTGCCGGCGCTTTGCCTTTTTGCTCCAAAACCGGCAGGTTTAATTTCCCGCTTGATGACCGCTCAAGGTAAATCACCGGATCAGTAATGGTTAAACCGTGAATAACCACTTTGCCGAACAATAAGCCGATCAGGTTCGGGGAAAAAGTTACCTTCCTTATGCTAGCGAGGCTGCCTATCTCTAACTTTTCCAGGGTAATAGTAAAAGGCAAGCCTAAGCTTATTTTGCCAAGGCTGGCTTTAACTTTTAAATTCTGCTGGATCTGATCCTCAACGATCTTAGGCGCATATATCCCGACTAAGATGCTGGCGATCACAAAGATAGCCAGAAATACCGTGAGAAGCGAAAACAGAATTTTAAACTTTTTCTTCATCTATAATTCTCCGTTAAAGCAGCGCGGTTTCGATCCTGGAGCGCACCGTATCCCTGAGCAGGACAAAATCTCCGGGGCCAAACTCCCCTGTTTCAACCGCCGGAAGCACGGTAAGCTTTGCCGATACCCCGGGCCTAAAGATCCAACTGCCTCTGGGTATAGTATCGCGCGTGCCCTTTAAACAAATAGGCAGAATCGGCTTCTTTTCTTTAATTGCCAGTTTAAAAGCGCCGTTTTGAAAATCATTCATTTGGTCATTGGAGGAGCGCGTGCCTTCCGGAAAAAATAACACGGACATATCTTTTTGCAGCCATTTACTTGCCTGGTGATAAATCTCTTTTATGCTCGCAAAGTCACCACGGGTAAGTTTGATGTGCTTAATCAATCCAAGACACCAGCCGATAAAAGGAACCTTAAACAAACTTGCCTTAGCCACCCATTTAAACTGCATCTTGGTCTGATAAAGCACCGCGATATCCGCCAAGCTCTGATGGTTAGAGATTATTACATAACTCCTTTTGTGATCTATATTCTCAAGGCCCGTGACTTTCAGGTCCCAATAGGGATTTAAGCCAATTACGGCGTCCGACCACCAAAAGCACTGCGCGTGGGTGACCTTCTTTTTCTTGTCAAAGGGAAAAAGCAGGATGTTTAAGACAAAGACCACAAAGAAAAGCAGGATAGTCAATAGAATAGTGCCTGTCCATATGCCTATGGAAATAATTATTCTCATCTTCCTACTCTGACTATAGCCCAAATACCGGAGGTTGTCAACTTTTAGATTAACGGATCACTGCCTGGGGGCAAATTTGATTATAGGCGCAATAAGTGCAGGCCTTATATTCAGGTTTAGCCGGAAACTCCTGCCTGCGGATCCCCGCGGAGACCCGTGTTATATCCTCTTTTACAGCATCTAAGTCATCTTCACTAAGTTCATGCCTGCCGATAATACCGGATTCCAGAAAGTATAGCTCTACCGCGACAGGCATTACTCCGAATATATGCTGATAAGCCATGGCATAAAGCGCCAACTGCTTGCTTGCCTTGACCCGTTTATCCGCGTCCTTTTGCGCCTTGATCTCTGAGGTCTTGAAATCCATAATTACCACGCCGTCCTTCTCCATATCTATGCGGTCAAACCTGCCGCTGATTTTATTGTACCCTAAAACAAAGGAAAAATCTTTTTCAATAAATTTAGGGGCCGCGCAGCGCCTTTCTTCATCCTTATAAAATCTGACCAGGGCCTCCCTGCCGATACGAAAACGCTCCTCCTGGTGATTAGCATCAAGAAACCCCTGAGGATCAAAATTCGCTTCAAAGCAATCCAGGAGATCATCTACCTTCATGTTCTTGCCGTTAAGTTTACGCAGAAAATATTGGCTGACTGCCTCATGCATTGCCCGGCCGTAGATAACCGTATGATGCTCCATGATCGGCACACGCAGTATATTTACATATTTGTATTTTAAAGGGCAGGTCAGATAATCATCAATGTGATAATAACTTAAAGTGATCAGCTTATGGCTCTCGGTTATTCTTTGGGAGGCTGATTTAGGCAATTCTTTGGACGGGGCAAAACGCTGGATACTCTCAATGGCTGTGGATTTCTTCTTCTCTTGTTCTAGCGCGGGCTGCTTACCTAAAGCCTCCGGCACAAACTGGCTTACCTTGCGCAAACGCTTGCCTCCGTAATCATCCGCGCTGGTTAAATACAGCTCTTCTTTAGAACGCGTCATGCCTACATAAAAAAGCCTGCGCTCCTCCTGAGTATGAAAATCCCCGGTGGGAAGAACTTCTTTGATCAGCTCATCCGGCAATTCGATCTGCTGTGAGCGTTTAGGAAGCGGAAATTTGCCTTGCACAAGACTGACTAAGAATACCACCCTGAACTCCAGGCCCTTGGCTTTATGGATAGTTAAAATATTTACCGCGTCCTGGTCTAAGTCCGCCTCTACTGTCGGCGGGTCATCCCCGGACTCAATGAGCAGGTTAAGATGTTTTATAAAACTGATCACCCTGTCCTCTTTAGCCACCAGCTCGAAATCGCGCACCTGGTTAAAAAACTTGGCGATATTCTGGATCTTGGTTTCCTTTTCTAAGCTGGGATTATGCGTCAGATACCTGAGATAACCTGTATCAGTAAGAAAACTATAAAGCAACCTGCCGGTTGTTTCGTCGCGGGAAACCTGCAGGAACTTTTCAATATCCGCAAGCACCTGCTTTATTGCTTCTTTAGTCTGATCTTGAATTTGGCCCAACTCCGGGATCTTTTCTAATTCGCTAAACACCGCATAAAGCGAGCGGTTTCTGCGCCGGCTAAAGTGATTGCACAATGCCAGATCCGTCAGGTCAACTTTGTAAATCTCAGAGCTGGCAAGATAATACAAGCTTAATGAATCCGAAGGATTGGCAATTACGCGCAGGAAATTAATGCACAGCTTAACCTCCTGGCGTCCGTATAAACCCTGGTTGCCGCTGAATTGCCAGGGGATATTCTGCATATTTAACGATTGGATAAAACCCCGGGCATCAGAATTAGAGCGCACAAGAATGACAAAATCCCTATATTTAAACTTACCTAAACTTACTTTTTCTATTATAATCTTACTTACATTATCAGCTTCAGTGGAGTGAGTATCAAAGTGCAAATGCGCGGGTTTTTGTCCTCCCTTAGTCAAACCAATAAGGTGTTTATCAATATTTGCTTTTACCTCAAAGCGCTCCGGATTATTATACTGGATCAGCTGATAAGCGCTGTCTAAGATGGCCTGGGTGGAACGGTAATTCTGGATCAGGGTGATTTTCTCCGCTTGAGAATAATCCTGGATAAAATTAAGCACGTTGCTGTAGGCAGCGCCGCGCCATCTATAGATGCATTGGTCATCATCAGCGACAACAGTTATATTTTTTTCTGATCCGGCCAAAAGTTTTACTATCTGAAACTGCGCGAAATTAGTATCCTGAAATTCATCTACCAGAATATATTTAAATTGTTTTTGGTAATTTTGCAGGATCAAAGGATGCTCGCGCAAAAGCTGTAAACTTAAATAAAACTGATTGCCAAAATCAATCAGCCCTTCCTTGGCCAAAAGCTCCTGATATTTAGCGTAGGCAGCTGCTACCTCCATTTGCTGCACTGCCAGCTCTAAAGCAGCTTTATCCTCCGGATTGCTCTTTGCCTGGATCAGGAAATCCTGGGCATATTTAAAATACTCCTTGGCCGAAATATCTTCATCTTTTGCCCGGCTAAAAAATGAAATAAGCGCCTCAATAAAACGGGTGGGTTCTGCTAATGGACGGTAATAAGCAAGCGTGAATTCAAAAAGGTGTTCTCGGAAAAGAACCGCTGCCTCAGGCCGGCTAAGCACCTTAAAATCCGGATTTAACCCGGCAACTAAGGAATTTTCGCGCAGGATACGGTCGCCAAAGGCATGAAAAGTAGAGATCCAGATATCCGTGTAACCATAAGGCATGAGGATGTCCACCCGCTCCTGCATCTCCTTAGCTGCCTTATCCGTAAAGGTAAGCGCCAGGATCTGGTCGGTCTTGGCCAGGCCCTGGTTGATCAGCCAGGCAATACGCTGGGTGATCACGTGGGTCTTGCCTGTGCCTGCGCCGGCAATGATCAAGAGCGGCCCTTCTTTATGCGTAACCGCCTGCACCTGCTCTTTATTTAATCCCTCTAAAACTTTATCCATTTTTTATCCTCTACACAGACTCAAAATAATGCGGGGCACAATTCCACAGGTCCAGGACGCAATTTACTATCGCGACAAGGAACATCAACGCAATGTCGGCCCTGAATAAAAACAGCCCGAGTATCAAAATACCACAGATAGAGTTATTCAATCGCCATAAGGCGTGTTTATCAGCAGGCTGATTTTGGCGCGCCTCTGCCGAAACGCTATTGTAGCAAGCCACATCGCGTTTAATAGAAGTAGTATTGAAAAGTCGCGATAGAAGAAAGCGTACTTCAGGTCACCCAACGCGTAACACATCCGGAAGAATACAAAGGAATGGGCAATAAGGAGCGATACATCGAAGAATAGGACCGTCCTTGCCGCGCCCTTTCGGTTGTTGATGAGCTGTACTACAACGCCGACGTTATGGGAAGGCGCGAAGAAGAACCGGATGAGCGTGAGGAGACTGACCAGCATACATAGCCAGTAGAAGAGTTGGTGCGCCATAAAACGCTCTGACGCGCGCGCGAAGCCCCACGACAGAAGTATCGCATAGACGAACTCTAGAATATAGATAAACTTATTTACCCCGTTATCCTTCTCCGCCATTCCTAGCTCCTTTCTGCCTGCTCAAGCCACCTCGCCGTGTATACTGCTCCTCATTAACAAATCGAGCAGCTTAAGGGAGTTGGCTGGGTTCCGGACTTTCCTTTAACTTGGCCATCTTCTTATTTAGCTTCAATAATCTTTTCTCCTCTTGCTTCTTTTTTCTTGCCTGTTCCTTGAGTTTCTTTTGAAACGAATAATTAACTATTGCCATCATTTTATCCTTTCTCTCCTCTTTATTGGCGGGTCCTGCCTGCTCAAGCCACCCGTTACTAAAGAATAGAACTATAATTAAGTATCGTGTTCCCCGATTGCCCGAAGAAGTGCCTAAGACGGTTGTGTTTCTCGATAGCGGGTGACGAGGATTGATTCCGAGCGGACAATTGGCCGCGAGGAACAAGCCTCGGCAGGACCCGCGTATATTCTATCTTGACAATGCCGAAATTTCAAGTATACTTATTGAACTTAAAGGAGTTGGTCCCTCGCTTAAGCACTTGAAAATTTCCTGCCTGCCTACGGCAGACGAGAAATTTTCTACGTAAGCTCGGGACTAATTCGCGCATTAACTTACTCATACTTTGTATTCGTAAGTTAAGCGCTCATTAAAGGAGTTCTAAAAATGCTTAAAAAATGTGTTTTATGTAAAAAAGGCGAACTTAAGGGAAAAAAGATAGCCAGGAAAGGGCAATATAAGGCTAAGGGCGGAACAGGCAGCAAGATCGCCCGCTGGACAATGCGCAAATTCCTGCCAAATCTGCAAAAAATGCGCATCTTAATCGATGGCCATCCGCAGCGGGTCTACATCTGCGCCAAATGCATCAAAAAGGGCGATTTCAAGAAGGCTCCAAGAAGGCTCAATAACCCTACTTAAAGAATATATCCTTAGCCTCCAGGATCAGCGATTCATCATCTCTCCAGCTGTCAATCTTAGGCGTATAAACCAGATCAAATAATCCTGCCTGCATCAGGCTATCCAGCAAGCTACTCATCCCGAAAGCAATAACCTGACAAGTAACTAAGCCGTCGGTTACCCAGAATTTCAGGGTCTGGCGGCTTAAACTTTGCACCTGGCCTTTTAACTTAAGCGAACGCGTATAAAATAAAGGCTCAGGGCAACCCATACCAAATGGCTCTAAAGCTTCCAGTTCCCTGACCATCTTCTCATTTAAATCGGAAAGAGGAAGCTCCAGATCAATATCCATGCTGGGAAGCAGATCTTCAATTTTCAGGCAGTCATGCGCCAGCTTATTAATGCTTTTCCTGAAATCATCGATATTATCTTTGGTGATCAACAACCCCGCGGCATGGGCATGGCCGCCAAAGCTATCCAATAGCTCCTTACAATGCACAAGCGCGTCAAATAGATGGAAGTTTTTAATTGAGCGCGCCGAACCCTTGCATAAATCTTCATTCAGCGAGATAACTATTGCCGGCCGGTAAAATCTGTCGGCAAGCTTTGAGGCGACGATCCCCAAGACACCCTGGTGCCAATCCTCTTTGGCGATTACAATGACCTTTTGCTCCTTAAAATTAATTTCGCGGTTGATCATCTCCTCCGCTTCCTCTAAAATCTTACTTTCAACCTTCTGGCGTTGGCGGTTAAATTGCTCAAGCTCTTTGGCAAAACCCTGGGCCTCCTCCATATTTTCGCTCATCAGCAACTTTAAAGATACCTCGGCGTTACTCATACGGCCGGAGGCATTTAAGCGCGGGGCAATGATAAAACTTACATAAGTAGAATTAAATTTCTTATTTTCAATCCCGGCGTTTTCAATTAAGGCGCGCAGGCCAGGCCTTTTGGTTTGCCCCATTCGGACCAATCCTTCCTTGGCAATAATCCGATTCTCTCCGTTTAAAGGAACGCTGTCAGCGATAGTGCCTAAAGTAACTAAATCCAGGTCTTCGCTAAGCAGGGAATTGGTTACAGCCTGGCAAAATTTGTAAGCCACTCCTACCCCGGCTAAATCCCTGTAAGGATAACCGGAATGTTTAAGCTTAGGATTGATCATGCTTGAGGCTGCGGGTAGATTTAAATCCTGCGGCTCATGGTGATCGGTAACAATCACATCTATGTTTGCCTGCCTTAGCCCTTCTACCTCCTTATGATTGGCTGTTCCGCAGTCCGCGGTAACCATAAGCTTTACCTTGTTCTCTTTGGCAAAATTAATTATCTCTTTATTCAAGCCATAACCCTCTTTAATGCGATGCGGGATATGATGCAGGACATCCAAACCTAATGAAACAAGCGTATTTTTGACTAAAACCGTGCTGGTTATGCCATCCACATCATAGTCGCCAAAAACCATTACTTTCTCTTTATTCTCCAGCGCCTTCTTAACTAAACCGATCGCCTTAGGCATATCAGAAAATAAATGCGGGCTAAACAGGTCATCTATGCCGGCTTTAAGGAATTTTTCCGCCTCACCAGGCGAATCGACTTTACGGTTAACGAGAATCTGGGCCAGGACTTTGGAGATGCCTAATTCTTTGGAAAGCTGATTTTGCAGGTGGACATGCGGAGTAGCTAATCTTAGGATTTTATGGGTGGACATTACATTTTTTCCGGCTGGCTTATACCTAACAGTTCTAATCCGCAGGATAAAACGATCTTTACCCCCTTGATCAGCTCAAGCCTCGCGCAGGTAAGCGCGTCACCCTGGCCTAAAACCCGGTGCAGATCATAAAACTTATGGAAGCTTTCGGATAACTCCTGGAGATAAACCGTAAGCATATAAGGGTCGCAGGTAACCAGGCATACATTGAGAATTGCCTCAAACTCAAGCAGCTTCTTGATAAGGCTCAGCTCTTCTTTCTCCGCCAACACAGAAAGATCCATGTCCTCTTTGATCCGGATATCCGCGTTGCGTAATATGCTGCAGATGCGCGCGTGCGCGTACTGCACGTAATATACGGGGTTTTCCGCGCTTTGCTTCTTGGCCACCTCAAGGTCAAAATCCAGATGGCTGGATGTGCGGCGCATTAAAAAGAAAAATCTGGCGGCATCCGCGCCTACTTCATCCAGAACCTCGCGCAGGGTTATATACTGGCCGCGCCTGGTGGACATCTGGATCGGAGTGCCGTTACGAAAAATAGTCGCAAGCTGCACGATAATTACCGACAGGCTTTCCGGGGAATGCCCAAGGGCCTGAATTGAGGCCTTGATGCGGTTAATGTATCCGTGATGATCCGGGCCCCAAAGGTTGATCAGCCAGCTGAACCCGCGGTTAAATTTATCCCGATGATAAGCGATATCCGGAGCCAGATACGTTTGGCTGCCATCGCTCTTAATTACCACCCTGTCTTTATCGTCGCCAAAAGCAGTTGATTTAAACCAGAGCGCGCCGTCCTGCTCATACAAAAACCCTTTATTTCTTAATTGAGCGAAGGATTCCTCTATTTTTCCGCTTTTAGCCAGCTCCTTCTGCGAATACCAGCAATCAAAATTAACCCCGAAATCCGATAATTCTTGTTTAATGATCCTTAAGATATAATCAGCGGCAAAATCACCCAGGCCCGCATCTTTAATTTTCTGCTTATCTGCCTCTTTAGCGATCTCAGATATGTAATCCCCCTGATAATAATTTTCCGGGAGCTCAATTTTTTCCCCCGCTAACTCCTGGCGGCGCAGTTGTACGGATTTACCGAGAATGTTTATCTGGTTACCCTCATCATTAAGGTAATACTCCCGCTGCAGGCTAAAGTTCAGAAATTCCAAGATGTTAGCCAGGCAATCCCCTACTGCCGCCTGACGGGCATGGGCAACCGACAAAGAGCCGGTGGGATTAGCGCTGACAAACTCGATCAAGACTTTTTTGCCTTTGCCCGCGTCCAGCCTTAAGGCATCCTTGCCCTGAGTAATGATTTTACCCAGCTGGTCGTAGAAATAACTTGCGTCAAGATAAAAGTTTACAAAACCCGCGCCCTCAACCTTTACCTGGCTGATCAAATCTTTTAATTCTGATTCTGTTATTTCCTTTTGGATGAATTCCACCAATTCCGCGGCGATCTCACGGGGGGGCCTCTTAAGCAGCTTGCTTAGCTTTAAAGCGATATTAGTGGTAAAATCGCCAAAGCGGTTATCCGTAGGTTGGAAAACCATGGTTTGGCTTCCGATAGCCAAAGCCATAGGAAAATCAAGGATTATCTCCTCCGGAGCCAACCTGTCTAATCCGGCCTTTACCAATGACCGGCTGACCAGGGCTAAAAGCTCTTCTTGAATATTCTTCTGCATTTATGCGGCAGTAACCCTGACTCTCTTAGCGTCGGACCAAAGACTCTCTAAAGAATAAAACTCTCTTACAGGATTATAAAAAGCGTGGGCGATTACCGAAACATAATCCAATACTATCCAGCCGGATTCGTCGCCTGCAGAAACCCTTGAGAGAGATTTTATTCCTTCAGTTTCCAGACCTTCCTGGATTGCCTTGGCAATGGCGCCGGTCTGCCTCAAAGAAGCGCCGCTGGCGATGACAAAATAATCGCAGAAGCCAGCTACTTTTGAGACATCCAATATAACTACCTTTTCGGCTTTCTTGGATTTAGCAATCCGGGCAATGGCTTGAGCTAACTGTTTTGATTCTATCGTGGATACTCCTATTCAGAAAGCAGTTACTTGCTTTTTCCTAAAATCTTATACATGCCGGTGCCGCACTCAGGGCATTTGCCTTTCATAGCGGAGCGGCCGTTCTTCATGGTGACCTTCTGCTCATCTTTCATGTCTTTCTTACCTTTACATTTTACGCAATATCCTGTTTCTGCCATTTATTCCTCCCTTGTTATGCAACATGCAGCTTCAACTATACACTAATGTTATCACAGCTTAAATTTGATGTCAAATAATTCTTACTTCGCGGCTTTTCTTCCCTTGGAATGTTTCTCTTCAATCTCTCCGACAATCTCTTCCAGCAGGTCCTCTAAAGTAACCAGGCCCAGGGCTTTCTTATCCTTATCCGCGATAATGGCGATCTGGATCTTTTCCGCCTGGAATCTTTTTAAAAGTTCATTGACGCGCATGGATCCCGGCACATAACAGGCCTCATGAAGCAGGTCCTGCAACAGGAATAATCCTTTTTCTCTTAATATGTAGAGCAGGTCCTTGGCGTAAATTATGCCTACGATATTATCCACTGAGCCGCTATACACCGGAAGACGGGCATGCCCTTCCTCGACAAATATATTCAGCAGGTCTTCAGAATTAGTATTAACATTAACGGCAACAACCTTATCCTTATTGACCATTACATCGCTGAGCTTGGTATCCCCGAATTCAAAGATACGATGCAGCATCTTGCGCTCATCTTCGCTTAAAACCCCTTCCTCTTTGCCCATCTCGATCATCGCGCGCAGCTCTTCCTCGGTAATCAAAGGCGAACGCTTGGAAGGGCCCACGCCAAAAAGCTTAAGGATAAAGTTGCTGATGCCGATGAAAAATATAATTAATGGTTTTAGAATTACAATCACCCTCTCCATTACCGGAGCGGTGGCAAGCGCCACTTTCTCCGAGTGTTTTGCCGATAGTATTTTCGGGGTTACTTCGCAGAAAATAAGCAATACCAGAGTAGTAACAAAGGTAGAAACAACTACCCCCCACTGGTATCCGTAAACCTGCACGAATATACTGGTAACTATCGAGGAGATGGCGATATTAACGATATTATTGCCGATAAGGATGGCGGCGATCAACTTATCCAGCTTAGCTACCAGCCGCTGGATACTCTGGGCGCGCTTAATGCCCTGCTGCAGCATATGGCGCAGCCGGATCCTGCTTAAACCTATGATCGAGGTTTCCGAAGCCGAGAAGAAAAAAGAAAACGCGGCCAGGATGATCAAAGTCAATAAAATTAACGGGGAAATAACTAAATGCGCCATTATTTTAAATTAAGTTTCGCGTAAATCTTCTTTTGCTCTTTTCCTACCGGGCCGATCAAGGCCAAATTTATCTTCTCATGCTTGAATATCTGCCCGGCGACCTGGCGCAGGTCTTCAATGCCAACCTTATTCACCTCTTTAACAACCTCCTCTAATGTGTACACCTTATCCAGGCAGGCCATGCTCTCACCCATCCAAAGCATATACTCCATAGTATCCTCTAAAGCCAGGGTGAGCTGGCCCAGATAAAATTCTTTTGCCCGCTTAAATTCATCGTTACTAACCAATTTATCCCTGATTTTGCCCAATTCCTGGAAAATCAATTCAAGACAAGGACCTACCTTGCGATTATCTATCCCCGCGTGTACTAAAAATGCCCCGGTGTCGGAATAGCGTTTCAGGCCTGTGCCGATCTCATAAGCCAGCCCTCTTTTCTCTCTTACCTGGTTAAAAAGACGGCTGGACATATTTGCCCCTAAAATTATATGCAGCATTGCCTGGGCATGCCTTAAAGGATGGTCGCGCTTTAAACCATGGAACCCCAGAGCCATATGCGTCTGCTCAGTGTCTTTATGAAGAATTTTAAGCTGCTTTTTAGCCTGGCTGTCTTGCGCCGGATTAAATTTATTTAATTTTCCGCAACTTCTCTGCGCGAAAATAGCACAGACCTTTTTTACCAATAGATCATGGTCTACTAATCCCGCGGCGCTGATTACGATATTCGCGGGGGTATAATGCGCCTGCTGAAAAAACCTCGCAATGTCCCGGTCAATATTCCTTACTGACTCCACTGTCCCGATTACCGGAGAGCCAAGCGGCTGATGCGGCCAGAGCAACTCATCCAACAATTCAAGACAAAAGCTTTGCGGAAGGTCTTTATACATCTTCAGCTCTTCCAGGATAACTGTCTTTTCTTTCTTGATATCCGCGGGTTTTAAAATCGGGTTAAGTACCATGTCGGATAAGATATCCAGGGCGCCTGCTAAATGACGACTGGGGATCTTAACCAGATAGCAGGTAAGCTCCTCAGAGGTAAAACCGTTTAACGCTCCCCCTACTCCTTCAATCGACTCTTTGATCGCGCGGCAGGAATATTTTTTGCTGCCCTTAAAAAGTAAGTGCTCTAAGAAATGCGAGATCCCTTTTTGAGCGGCTGCCTCAAAACGTCCGCCGATATTGATCCAGATCCCTAAAGAAAGCGACTGCACCCCGCTACAGCGCTTGGTGATTATCCTCAATCCATTATCTAACTTAGCCTTCTTATACATTAAGCCTTCCGACGAAATTACCCACTCTTTTTACTAAATCGCTGCGCCCGATATTTTCTTTTATCTTTTTTACGATCGCACTTCCCACAATTACCCCGTCGCAGATCCTTTGCGCCTGGCGCGCCTGGGCGGCAGTCGAGATACCGAATCCAACGCAAACCGGTTTGCCGGTTACCTGCTTAATCTTAGCCAGATTGGTTTTTAAATTACCCGCTATTGTTTTGCGGGCCCCGGTTACCCCGGTCAAAGAAACATAATAAATAAAACCTTTGGCAACCGTGGCTATTGTTTTAATCCGCGCCTTTGCGCTGGTCGGCGCAAGAAAACAAATATTGGCCAAACCTTTATTATTGGCGTAACGGATGAGTTCCCTGCCTTCTTCCGGAGGCAAATCCGGGATGATCACGCCGTCAACACCTGCGGCTACCGCCTTATCTACAAAAGGCTTATCCCCGAAACAAAAAACCGGGTTGTAGTAAGTCATAAGGCATATTGGCAAGTCGGTATTTTCGCGCAACTTCCTTACTAAATCCATAATCTTGACTAAATTTGTTCCTTTTTTAAGAGAATACTCCGAGGAGGCCTGGATTACCGGGCCGTCAGCTAAAGGATCGGAAAAAGGCACGCCTAATTCAATTATATCCACTCCCTGGTCTTCAAACTCCAGGACAAGCTTCGCTGTCGTAGCTAAATCCGGGTAACCGGCGGTAATAAAAGCGATAAATGCCTTCCTGCCTTCTTTCTTTAGCTGGATGAATTTTTTATCAATGCGATTCATGCAAATCCTTATCTCCTCGTCCGGAGAGGCAAAGAATAACAACTGAGTTTTTATTTATAGCCCTGCCTGTTTTTTTAAGATAAGCAACGGCATGCGCGGATTCTAATGCCGGGATTATCCCTTCAATCTCGGATAACAGCTTAAATCCTTCCAGGGCTTCTTTATCGCTGATAGCCACATAAGTTGCCCGTTTGATCTCTTTGTAATAAGCATGCTCCGGCCCCACCCCGGGATAATCTAATCCGGCGGCAATAGAATGCGCGTTTTTGATTTGGCCGAATTTATCCTCCAGGACATCGGATTTACAGCCGTGCAGGACTCCGGGTGAACCAGCCACCAGGCTTGCAGAATGCCTCCCTGAAGATAATCCCAAACCCGCGGCCTCAACACCGATCATTCTTACAAGTTTGTCTTTGAAAAAAGGATGGAATAGGCCCATGGCATTGCTCCCTCCGCCGACACAAGCCACCAGAAAATCCGGCAATCTCTTTTCTTTCTTTAAGATCTGCAGCCTTGCCTCCTTGCCGATTACCGACTGAAAATCACGCACCATAACAGGATAAGGATGCGGCCCGGCAACTGTGCCGATAATATAATGCGTATGGCGCACATTGGTAACCCAATCGCGCAAAGCTTCGGTCATGGCATCTTTTAAAGTCCGGGTTCCGCTTTTTACCGGAATTACTCTTGCCCCTAATAATTTCATGCGCAAAACATTTAAGGCCTGGCGATGGATATCTTCCTCTCCCATATACACATCGCACTCCAAACCGAATAATGCCGCCACCGTTGCCGTGGCTACCCCGTGCTGGCCCGCACCGGTCTCGGCAATCACCCTCCCCTTGCCCATCCTGACCGCCAAGAGCACCTGGCCCAAAGTATTATTAATTTTATGCGCGCCGGTATGCAGAAGGTCTTCTCTTTTTAAATAGACCTTTTGAATTCCAAGGTATTTGCTTAAATTTTTAGCCAGGTATAGCGGGGTAGGCCGGCCGGCATACTCGCGAAGATAATCAGAAAGTTCCTGGCGGAACTTTTTATCTTTTTTGGCCAGAAAATATTCTTTTTCCAATTCATCCAGGGCATAGATCAGCGTCTCCGGGACAAACCTTCCTCCAAAGATACCGAAATGGCCGGTTTTATCTGGTAAAGTTTTTTTCATTTTAGAAATAGATCCTTAAGCATTAACTGCACATCAAACGGATTCAAAGGCATATAAAGATGCGGTAGATTCGCTCCCAGGGATAAGATCTTATACACCGCGGCCTGAAAAGCGATAAAAACCAAATAAACAAAAACATTGGTTAAGAGGATAAAGACCGCCAGGAGGATCAAGCAACCCAACAGGCAATTCAGGCCTTTATTCTTTTTCTTCAAGAACTCGCCGCAATGCCTGCATTTTAAGGCTTCATCCTGGATCTCTTCCGCGCAAAACGGGCATTTTTTCATAAAACTTCCCTCCATGCGGCTTTACTGCTTGAATAAACTTTCTAATTTTCTTGTGGTCCTTTTTTCCTGCTTTTAGTTCCAATGCGCTTGAAACATCCACCCAATCGGGTTTTAATAATTTAACTGCCTTGCGCACATTACCGGCGCTCAACCCTCCGGAAAGAAATACAATTCGCTTCATTTTAACTGTTTGAGCCAATAATTTCCAGTTAAATTTATTTCCTGTTCCGCCCGGCTTACTTTTAGAATAAGTATCAAAAAGATACGCGTAGGTTTTATACCGGGAGAGATCATCCAAATCTATTCTCTTGCCCACCCTAAAGGCCTTGATCACTTTATAGCCTTTGAATCTCCGGCAATAGGCGGGAGATTCTTCCCCGTGAAACTGCAGTATATTCAAACCGCACAGCCGCGCGATTTTTTTTACTACCTTCTCTTTTTCATTGACAAAAACCCCTACGCGGATAATCTTATCCGGCAAAATGCGCGAGATATTGGCTGCTTTTGACGGGCTGATATAACGCGGGCTTTTTTTATAAAAGACAAACCCGATGGCATCCGCGCCGAAGAATAAGCTGGCCAGGGCGTCCTCTAAATTGGTAATCCCGCAGATCTTAACCCTTACCACCCCATCACCTCTTCTACCTTTTGTTTTATGTCAGGGGCCTCCATAAAGGCAGTGCCGATCAACACCGCGCTCGCTCCCAGTATCTTCAGGAAAAGGACATCCTGGGTATTCCTGATCCCGCTTTCCACAACTATGATCTTATCCTCGGGGATCAAAGTAAACAATTTCTCCGTGGTCTTAAAATCAACTTCCAGGGTATGCAAATTGCGGTTATTGATACCGACGACCGGCACTTTTAAGCTTAGCACTTTCTTTAGCTCTTTTTCATCATGCACTTCCACTATGTAATCCAGTCCCAAGGAATCGGAAATCCGCATAAACTCAACTAATTTATCTTTGGTTAATAAATCCGCGATCAACAAGATCGCGTCAGCGCCTAAATAACGCGACTCATAGACCTGGTAGCCCTCTAAGATAAAATCTTTTCTCAACACCGGGCCGGTAAATATGCTCTTTACTTCATTGATATAAGAGGCCCTGCCGTTAAAGGAATCCTCTTCGGTTAAAACCGAAATCGCCTGCACCCCCGCGTCCCGGTAATTTTGCGCGATCTCCTGCAAATTAAACTCCTGGCGGATCACCCCTCTTGAAGGTGAAGCCTGCTTGATTTCGGCAATAAGCGATATCTGACGCGGCTTGGCTATTGCCTCCTTAAATGGGCGGATTGCCGGCAAACCAACTAATTTTGCTTTTAAATCCTCTTCGTTTAACTGCTGTTTGGCTAAGGCGATCCTTTCTTTCTTTTTTGCGACGATCTCTTTTAAGATATCCGTTTTAGCCATATTATTTTGAATATTCTTTTAATAACTCAAGCTTCTTAAGCGCTTGGCCTGAATCAATGGATTCTTCCGCAAGTTTTATCCCTAGAGCGATGGTAGCGGCTTTATCCGCGGCGAAAATGGCGCAACCGGCATTCAGTAAAACTATATCGCGCTTGCTTCCTTTTTTTCCGGCTAATACCTCCCGGGCAATCTTTACATTATCAGCTACCTCCCCGCCTGCCAACTCACCAAGCTTAGCCCTGGGGATGCCGAAATCTTCCGGGGCAATTTCGTAATCTTTTAAAACTTCACCTATCGCCTCAGAAACAAATGTCTTATCCGTTGTGGTTACTTCATCTAAACCATCCGCCCCATGAACTACTAAAACATGCTTACTGCCTAAGTTATGCAAAACTTGAGCCAAAATCCTGGTCCATTCCGCCGAATACACGCCGACGAGCTGGTTAGTTGCCCTGGCAGGATTAATCAGCGGCCCTAAAATATTGAAGATGGTCTTTTGGGCAATCTGTTTTCTTGCCGGCATAACATGCCTCATTGCCGGATGCAGGTTTGGCGCGAATAAAAAAGCAATGCCGATCTCTTCAAGGCATTTTTTGATTTTTGCCCTATCCATATTAATGTTAACCCCTAAAGCCTCCAGGATATCCGCGCTGCCGCATTTACCGGATACCGAGCGGTTGCCGTGCTTAGCCACTGTAATACCGGCTCCGCTGGCTACCAGGGCGCTAACCGTTGAAATATTAAAGGTTCCCTTTTTATCCCCTCCTGTGCCGCAAGTATCTAAAATATTCGGCCTATCCACTATGATCGGCTCAACATACTTAAGCATCACATTTACCGCCGCGGTCAGCTCGTTGACAGTCTGGCCTTTTTCATTGAATGCGGCCAGAAAGTTCACGATATCCGCGGTATCCGTTGAACCGCTTAAGATCTCCTGCATTACCTGCTGCATTTGCAAGGCGCTTAAATCTTTTTTATCAACCAATTGCCAGATCAGCTCTTTGATCATTTTAATTTGATAAAATTATCCAGTATCTGCTTGCCGCATTTAGTAAGGATGGACTCCGGATGGAACTGCACTCCCCAGACCGGATATACTTTATGCTTTAACCCCATAATCTCGTTTTCGCGCGTATGCGCGGTTATTTCAAGGCACTCCGGCAAACTCTTCCTCTCAACCAGCAAAGAATGATAGCGCGTAGCCAGAAATGGATTAGCTATCCCCTTAAAAATATCCTTCTTGTTATGATAGATCTTAGAGGTCTTGCCGTGCATAAGTTTGGCGGCGCTGACGATCTTGCCTCCAAAAACATATCCGATTGCCTGATGGCCGAGGCAAACCCCCAGAATAGGGATCTTTCCGGAAAATTCCCTGATCACTTCACAGGTTATACCGGCATCCTCAGGCCTGCCCGGGCCCGGAGAAATCATAATTTTTGAGGGTTCAAGTTTCTTGATATCTTTGATCGCTAAGGCATCATTGCGGAATATCTGAACCTCCTGGCCGAGCTCCCCTAAATACTGCACCAGGTTATAGGTAAAAGAATCATAATTATCGATCATCAAGATCATTCTTTTTCCCTCCACACTCTCGCGCCCAGATTAATCAATTTCTCCTCGATATTCTCATAGCCGCGCTCTAAGTGGTAAATCCTGGATATGGAAGTTTTTCCCTTGGCGGCTAAACCTGCCAGGACTAAACACGCGGAAGCGCGCAGGTCGCTTGCCATAACCGGAGCCCCGGATAAACATTTTATCCCCTCAACAATAGCATGCGGGCCTTCCCTCTGGATATGCGCGCCCATACGGTTAAGTTCGGAAACATGCATAAACCTGTCCGGATAAATCTTTTCGGTAACAACACTAATGCCGCCCGTTACGCACATCAATGCCATCATTTGCGCCTGCATATCCGTAGGAAACCCGGGGTAGGGAAGCGTGGTTATATTTACTGCCTTAAGCCTTTTGTTACCTCGCACGCGTAAAGATCCGTCAGCGCGCGAAACGCGCGCCCCTGCTTCATCCAATTTATCGATCAACGCGCCTAAGTGCTGGTATTGCACATTTTTAATTAATATATCACCTTTGGTGATAAGCGAGGCCAATATCATGGTTCCGGCTTCAATGCGGTCAGGGATTATGGAATGCACCGCGCCGCGTAAATTCTTGACACCTTCTATCTCAATAATCGGGGTGCCGTGGCCTTTAATTTTAGCGCCCATCTTGATTAAAAACTCCGCCAAATCTACTACCTCCGGCTCGCAGGCCGCGGATTCGATCACGGTTTTGCCGCTCGCTAAAACCGCGGCCATCATCACATTGTCAGTAGCTAAAACCGATGAACCGTAAACCCCGCCCAGATAAATGTGCGCGCCGCGCAGCCGGTTTGTTTTAGCTAACACATAACCTGAATCAATACTGATATCAGCGCCCAGGGCCTTAATCCCTTTTAAATGCAGATCTACCGGACGCACGCCGATAACGCAGCCGCCGGGCAAAGAAACCTTGGCCTTTTTTAATTTTCCCAGCAGCGGCCCCAAAACGCAAAATGACGCCCGCATTGTAGAGACCAATTTGTATTCCGCGATATGATTTGCGGCTTTACCCGCGCAAACCATAACCTTGCCCTTATCAAACTCGGCGATCTTTCCTAAGGCGCGTAAGATCTTAAGCATGCTGTTAGAATCGCGCAGATGCGGCACATTTTTAATTACGCATGGCTCATCGGTAAGCAGGGTAGCTGCCATAATCGGCAATACCGCGTTCTTTGCGCCGGAGACCGTAACCTCACCTTTTAATTTTACTCCGCCTTCGATAATCAGTTTGTCCATTTCTTAAATTATTCTCCTGGCAATAACTACGCGCTGGATATTATTATAATCTTTGATTATCCTTAAATCATCAAATTTTTCTCCTGTCTCCAGCATATCTTTGACCTGACCTGCCTGGTTTATCCCCACTTCAAAAACCAATAAACCGCCTTTTTTTAAATAACCGGATGCCTGGCTGATTATGCGCCGGTAAAAATCCAAACCATCACTGCCTCCATCTAAAGCCAAAACCGGCTCAAAGGAAATCTCCCTGGCTAAACTCTTTAATTCCCGCGTTGGCACATAAGGAGGATTGCTGATAATCAGGTCAAACTCCTTAAGCCGCAAGCCCGCGAATAAATCGCTCCGCAGAAATTCGATCTTCACCCGGTACAAATCCGCGTTTTGCCCGGCTAGCTCTAAGGCCTCCGGAGAAATATCAGTGGCCATTATTTTGCAGTTTGGGATATTTTTAGCTAAAGATACGGCGATGCAGCCTGAGCCTGTACCGATATCCAACACATCAGGCTTTTCTATGTTCTTTAACCCCTCTATTGCCGCTTCAACTAAGATCTCGGTTTCCGGACGGGGAATTAACACCCGCTTATCCACCTTGAATTTTAAACCCATAAACTCGCTAGAGCCCAGAATATACTGCACCGGCTGGCCCTTAATCCTGCGTTTTAGTATAGAAGAAAACAACGCACTTTTATCTTTATCTAATTTGCTGTCTTTATTCAGGTACAAAGATAGCCTGTCGCAGTTTAAAACATGGGTTAAAACTAATTCAGCTTCATTCACCCCGCTCTTTTGGCTAAGTTCATTAGACAAACTCCTTTAATACATAATTATATCCTCGCCAAAAGGGCGGGGTTCATTCTTTTTCTCTTCCTCTGCCTTTAATAAAGCCTCGGATAATTCATCCATTTGGCCTTCCAAGATCGCCTCTAACTGGTGTGTTGTAAAATTAATGCGGTGGTCAGTCACGCGACGGTCGGGAAAATTGTAAGTACGGATCTTTTCGCTGCGGTCTCCGGTGCCGATCTGGATCTTTCTGGCGCTGGATAATCTTTTTGCCTCTGCTTCGACTTTAGCCTCCAGGATCCGGGCGCGTAAGATCCTCATTGCCTTGGCCTTATTCTTTATCTGTGAGCGCTCATCTTGGCAGGCAACCACTGTGCCGGTGGGAATGTGCGTAATCCTCACCGCGGAGTCGGTCTTCTGCATATGTTGGCCGCCCGGGCCGCTTGAGCGGTAAGTATCTATTCTTAGATCTTTGGGCTCAATGACCAGGTCAATCTCTTGCGGTTCGACTAAAACCGCAACCGTAGCAGTGGAAGTATGGATGCGGCCTTGCGCCTCAGTAGTAGGAACGCGCTGCACGCGGTGCACCCCGCTCTCAAACTTAATCCGGCGAAAAGCATCCCGGCCTTTTACGCTGAAAATAACTTCTTTGATCCCGCCGGCTTCATTAGTGCTGACAGACATAGGCTCTAGATCCCAACCCTTATTCGCGGCATATTTTGTATACATGCGGTAAAGATCAGCGGCAAAAAGCCCAGCCTCATCTCCGCCTGTGCCCTGCCTGATCTCCACAATCGCATCTCGCCCGGCATCTTTATCTTCTCCTGCCAAAAGCTTCTTCAGGCGCAGCTCCAGGTCTGTTTTCCTGGCTACTAACTCCCTGGACTCATCCTGAGCGAGCTCCAGAAAATCCTTTTCATGCTTTTGGGTCAGGACCACCTCAAGCCCTTTGATCTCTTTAGCCACATTCTTGTATTCGCGGAACAAAGAAACTGCCGGCTTAATATCGGAAAGCTCCTTGGCTAGTTTATTATACAGCTGCCGGTCGGCAGTCTGTTCGTGGCTGGCCAGAAGGCCGTGGTTTGGCTTCCGATGGCCAAAGCCACTGGCCAAAAGCTCCTCTAGCTCTTGATACCGCGCTTCTAATTTTTCCAGCTGCTCCTGCATATTATTTTTTACCATACTTCTTCATAAATTTATCCACGCGTCCGGCAGAATCCACTAATTTCTGCTTACCGGTGAAAAACGGATGGCACTTTGAGCAAATCTCAACGCGGATACTCGGCTTGGTTGAGCGGGTGTGCACCGTCTCACCGCAAGCGCAAATGATCGTGCTTTCTTTGTAGTTAGGGTGGGTCTTTTCTTTCATTTTTATTTCTCCTTTATTGCCCACAAGGGCACACCGGCGCAATTCCGTTAAGCGCCGGGTGTTATTTCTGGTTCATGCTGTTTAAAAACTCTTCGTTATTTTTTGTCTTACTTAACTTCTCAATAAGCAGCTCCATGGCTTCTACGTTATTTAACTCATTGAGCACCTTCCTTAAAATCCAGGTTTTCTGCAAAACATCCGGTTTAACCAAAAGCTCTTCGTGGCGGGTGTTGGAGCGCTTGATGTCAATTGCCGGATAGATCCTGCGCTGGAAGAGGTTGCGATCAAGCTGGGTTTCCATATTGCCTGTACCTTTAAACTCTTCGAAAATAACCTCATCCATACGGCTTCCGGTATCCACCAGGGCAGTGGCAATGATGGTTAGGCTTCCCCCTTCATCCACCGCGCGGGCTGCCCCAAAGAATCTCTTGGGCTTCTGCAGAGCATTTGAATCAATACCACCTGAAAGAACTTTGCCGCTGTGCGGGATGACAGAGTTATAAGCTCGCGCCAGGCGGGTTATGCTATCCAGCAGGATAACCACATCGCGCTTATGCTCAACTAACCGCTTAGCCTTCTCCAAAACAATCTCGGCAACCTGCACATGCCTCTCCGGCGGCTCATCGAATGTAGATGAAATCACCTCTCCTTTGACATTACGCTGCATATCCGTGACTTCTTCGGGACGCTCATCGATCAGAAGGACGATCATGATCACATCCGGATTATTACTGGTAATGGCATTGGCGATCTTCTGCAATAAAACGGTTTTGCCGCTATACGGCTGGGCGACAATTAAACCACGCTGTCCTTTGCCGATGGGGGTAAGCAGGCTCATAATGCGCATGGATACCTCATCCGGTTTAGTCTCCAGATCAAACGGCTGGCGCGGATATACAGGAGTAAGGTTATCAAAAAGAACCTTTTCCTTTACATCCTCAGGATTCTCAAAATTTACCGCCTCTACCTTAAGCAGGGCAAAATATTTTTCCCCTTCTTTCGGCGGACGGATCTGGCCGCTTACCGTATCTCCCGTGCGCAGGTCAAATTTCCTGATCTGAGAGGGAGAGATATAAATATCATCCGGGCAGGGCAAGTAATTATAATTCGGGCTCCTCAGGAAACCAAACCCCTCGGAGAGGATCTCTAAAACACCTTCCCCGAACATCAACCCCTCTTTTTCCGCCTGAGCCTGGAGTATCTTAAAAATTAAATCCTGCTTCTTTAAGCCGCTGATTCCGTTGGCGTTTAATTCCTTAGCCAGCTTGTTCAGTTCAGTGATCTTCATATCTTTGAGATTCTTAATATCTAGCTTTTCCACAACTTCCTCCTTATTTCAATAACTTGTTTACGGGTTTTACTGATCGCTCCGCTGTTATCTATGATAAAATCCGCAAAACGTAATTTCTCATTTTGCGAAATCTGAGATTTTATCCTCATGCCTGCCTGCCTGCGATTTATGGCAAGTTTACGCGCCGAGCGGCCCAACTGCTGGCTTCTTGTGGAGGTAACCACCACCAGTTTATCGAGCTTCTTCCTTAAGCCTGCCTCGATGATCAATGACGCGTCCAGGATGATGAACCTCTTGCCGGAATTCATGATCCGCCGGGAAATTTCTTTTTTTACCGCCGGGTGCACGATGGAATCAAGTTTTTTCAAAGCGGGTTTATGAATAAATACGACCCCTGCAAGTTTGGCGCGGTCAATATTTTTGTCGGCCTTAAGAATGCGCGGCCCGAAAAAACTTACGATCTTTTTATAAACTGGCCCTCCCCGGTAAAGAGACTGATGCGCCAGCCTATCGGCATCGATCAGTTCGCAAGCGCGGTTTTTAAGCATCCTGGCGACTGTGCTCTTGCCGCTTCCCATGCCTCCGGTGACCCCTATTACAAATTTATCCTTCTTTTGCTTTGGCATATAGCTGGATGTATTTTTTAGCGGAAGCCTCCCAGGAGAAATCGCACCGCATGGCATTATTCATTAAAGCGCTCCACTTTTTCTTATCTTTAAAGGCTGCCAGACACCTCTTAACGGTTTTAAGCAGGTCATCTTTGGTATGCCTGGAA